>ERZ773113.53-NODE-53-length-55628-cov-77.500513_pt1 | contig 55628 bp, 47 predicted proteins | sample MGYA00580565_ERZ773113 | MGnify/ENA primary metagenome ERZ773113 (study PRJEB29015, sample SAMEA2737827) | human gut metagenome | biome: human gut; feature: human-associated habitat; material: faeces | place: China | collected 2012 ...
CGCCGCAAGGTAGTGTTGACCGATTTTTTCTTCAGACATGCTCAAACTCTCTTAATCACGCCACCAGCAAGGAGACGAAAGCTAAAAAGGCGAAACCAAACCCGGCCCAGGTGACGCGGGAGGTGGCACAAAAACGCAGACGCGCCATGCTGTTTTCAAACAGCGCGATAATTAGCACCCCAACCACCAGCTTAACGATGGCGACCACCAGCGCCAGCAGCAGGCCGCCGACGCTGAAGCTGGTCATCTGGCCCCACGGGAAGAAGACCCCGACAAACATCTGCAGCACCACCAGCTGTTTGAGGCTGATGCCCCACTTCAGGATGCCAAAGCCGCTACCGCTGTATTCCGACAGCGGCCCTTCCTGCAGCTCCTGCTCCGCTTCCGCCAGATCGAACGGCAGTTTGCCCATCTCGATAAAGGTGGCGAAGGCGCAGGCGCATAACGCCAGAATCAGTGGAATGCTGCGCGCCGCCGGCCAGTGGTAAAGGGTATCGGTGATGGCGCTGATATGGGTCGAGCCGGCGACCTGCGCCGCCACCCACAGGCCCAACAGCAGGATCGGCTCCACCAGCACGCCGAGCATCGCTTCGCGACTGCTGCCCAGCGCGGTAAACGGGCTGCCGGTGTCCAGACCGGAAATGGCAAAGAAGAAACGGGCGATGGCGAACAGGTAGATCAGGGTGATGAGATCCCCCAGCACCGGCAGCGGGGAGTCTACCGTCACCACCGGCAGCGCGGTGGCGATGGTCAGCATCACGCCCACCATGACGTACGGCGTCAGGCGAAACACCCAGCCCGAGGCGTCAGGACCGACGCTCTGGCGGCCCAGCAGTTTCAGGATATCGCGATACTCCTGCAGTACCCCCGGTCCACGGCGGTTATGCAGCCGCGCGCGGGCGACGCGAACGATCCCGGACAACAGCGGCGCGACGGCAAACAGCACCAGCGCCTGTAGCAATGCAATTAACAGACTCATTCTCAGGCTCCTCGCGAAATGACAATCACCACCAGCACCGCCAGCTCAACCAGCGCGATCCCGCGCAGCAGCGCCGGCGCCGAGGCCGATTGCCAGCCCGGCACCAGACGCACCGGGTTCAGCCAGTGACGCAGCTTCAGCAACGGCGCAAAGGCCTCTTTCACCGGCATGGCAAAGCCGTGGGCCGTTACCACCATCGACTGCTCGTGGTCATAACCGCAGACCCACGCCGCGCCGCGCGAGCGCGCCGCCAGGCGATCGCCTTTAAAGAAGAGCATCAGCAGGAACGGCAGCAGCGGGCAGGCAATAAGCAGCAGCGCGATCATCGGCTGCGACACCACGCTCGATACCTGAGCCTGCACCGGGAAGGCGCCGCTCACCAGCGGCAGCAGCCACGGCGCGGCGATGCCGCCAACGAGGCAGAAAACCGCCGCCAGCACCACGCTCAGGGTCATCAGCCAGGGGGCGCAGGTAGCGTTTTCCGCCTCTTTCGTCCGCGGCGCGCCGAGGAAGGTCACGCCGTAGACTTTCGCCATACACATCACCGCCAGTGCGCCAGTGATCGCCAGGCCAACGGCCAGTAGCGGCCCCAGCAGACGGCCGATAAACAGGTCGCCAGTGCTCATTTTGAAGAAGGATTGATAGATAACCCACTCGCCGGCGAAGCCGTTCAGCGGCGGCAGGGCCGCCATTGCCATCAGCCCCACCAGCATGGCGAGGGAGATCAGCGGCATTTTTTTACCGATGCCGCCCAGCTTCTCGATATCGCGATGACCGGTGCGGAACCACACCGCTCCGGCACCGAGGAACAGCGTGGTTTTGAACAGGCTGTGGTTAATCAGGTGATACATGCCGCCGATAAAGCCCAGCACCATCAGCGTGCTGTTGCGGGTCGCCACGCCGGTGACGAAGGCGCCCAGCCCCAGCAGGATAATGCCGATATTCTCCAGGGTGTGATAGGCCAGCAGGCGCTGAATGTTATGCTCCATCAGCGCATACAGTCCGCCGATAAAGGCGGTGATCATCCCCAGCGCCAGCAGCATCACGCCCCACCACAGCGGCGGCACGCCGCCGGCCAGCGAAACGGTCAGCATGCCGTACAGACCAACCTTCATTACCACCGTGGAAAACAGCGCGGCGGCCGGCGCGCTGGCCCCGGCGTGAGCCTGCGGCGCCCAGCCGTGCAGCGGGATCGCCCCGGCCAGCAGGGCGAACCCCACCAGACCCGGCAGCCAGTGCAGCGGGTTCTGCATCATATCCACCGCCTGAAGGTTGATCTGCGCCAGCTCGAGGGTGCCGTAGGTTGACCACACCAGCCAGCAGGTCCAGGCCATCAGTAGAGTACCGAGACGCCCCAGGGCAAACCACAGCTTACCGGAGGCGGCGCAGCCGGTGAGAAACGCCGCGCAGAGCGCCATGATCTCCGCCATCACCACCAGTGAACCGATATTGGTCACCACCACCGCGCAGGTCGCGGCGGCCAGCAGCAGGTTGACCAGCGGGCCGTTGGCCTTCACCTGCGGGTGGCGATGCCAGCTAATATTGAACAGCGACACCGGCAGCGCCGACAGGCCGATGGCCAGCAGCCACAGCGCGTTGACGCCCCCCACCCGTATCGTCAGGTGGAGAAACTGCAGCATGCCGCCGTGGATCCGCTCCGGCATCAGCAGCGCGGCGCCGCCGGCGACCACCAGCATGGCGCTGGCCACCGCGCCGCCGATCCCGGCAATGGCGCCGCTGAGCGGTTTGCGCATGGCAAACAGAAAGGCCAGTACGGCGCTGGCGGCATACCACGCCACCGCCTGATTCACTAATCCAATTACACTCATTCCCTCTCCCCCTGTTGCGCCTGGAACAGCGACAAGTCGCCAAGGTCGGTATTAAAGGTCAGCTGGCGTTTACGCTTGCTGGCCTGGGCGATATCACGGCTATCCACCAGCATCAGCGCGTTGGTCGGACAGGTCCGCACGCAGGCCGGGCCCTGGTCATCGAAGTGGCAGAGGTCGCATTTCACGGCAATAGCGCGCACGCCCGGTACCCAGTCGAGCAGCGAGCTGACGCGCGCCGGCGCCGGCGGCGCGGGGGGCGCCAGCCGGGTATTGGCATTCGCCGGGATATCCAGCGGGCGGCTGCCGGAAAATTCAATGGCGCCGAACGGGCAGGCAATGCCGCACAGTTTGCAGCTTACGCACAGGCTCTCGTTGAGCTGGACCGCGCCATCGACGCGCTGGATGGCGTTAACCGGGCAGACGGTGGCGCAGGGAGCATCTTCACAGTGGTGGCACATCTGCGGTGCCGATTCTTTTTCATTACGCATCACCTGCAGCCGCGGCATAGCCTGCAGGCCGTGCTGGCGATGCGTCTCAGAGCAGGCGGCTTCGCAGGTGCGGCAGCCGATACAGACAGTGGAGTCAGCAATTACAAAACGGTTCACCGGGTCATCCTCGGGTGAAAGTCATTTTTGACGAAATCAGGTTGCGCAGGTGTCATTTTCGACACGTGTCGACACCTTACGATCAGTGGGTCAGCGCCAGATGGCTTAAATCCACCGGTTGGTCTTGTTCCATGGCGTCATACAGACGGTCATAGACGGTGGCGATAATCGCCAGATAGTGCTCCAGCACCTGGTCGCGGGAGCGGTTGCTGATGCGGCCGTCCACCGTGCCATCCATTGCGAGGGTGGCCTGAGCAATCAGATACTTATCACCGCCGTTTTTGTTTTCGACGTAGTACTCAATGGTGTGGCTGTTGAAGCCTTCCGCGAGGGCGACGAACACCTGAAAATGGCCGAACAGCACGAAGCACAGCTCTTTGTCCGGCGCGCAGCTCATCGCGTGATGCAGGCGGGCCTTCGACAAGGTGATCCCCTGAACCAGCGAGTTACAGTAGATGTGCCACTGCTCCTGCTGCTGCCGGTGACGGTCGGCGATGTAATCCGCCTTTTCACTTATTTCCCAAATAGTCATATCGGTTTCTCCGTAGCATGAGATGCACCATCTAAGCATTTTTCATGCCAGATTTTATTTATTTGATTTGACAATGTTTTTTTATCGACCTCTGCCGATGCGACATGTCGATGACAGCCCCGGGGCGTCGACATCGACATTGACTGCCACGACGATTTCATTCTGGCATCGTTATTGCATAGAAGGCGCATCGCGATACGGAGGCGACTATGCACGAAATCACCCTCAGCCAGCGGGCGCTGGAAATTATTGAACAACAGGCGCAGCAGGCCGACGCGCGGCGGGTTATCGGCGTGTGGCTTAAGGTCGGCGCATTTTCCTGCGTGGAAGCCAGCGCCCTGACCTTCTGCTTTGAGCTGGTCTGCCGCGGCACGCTGGCGGAGGGGTGCGAACTGCATATCGCCGAACAACAGGCTGAATGCTGGTGCGATCGCTGTCAGCAGTACGTCCATCTTGTCTCGCAGCACGTTCGCCGCTGCCCGCACTGCAATAACGACCAGCTGCAGATCGTGGCGGATGATGGCTTACAGATTCAGCGTTTAGAATTGGAGTAAATTATGTGTACAACATGCGGCTGTGGCGAAGGCAACCTCTATATTGAAGGAGACGAACGAAACCCGCATTCCGCGTTCCGCAGCGCCCCCTTCGCGCCCGCCCCACGCCAGACGATGACCATCACCGGTGTCAAAATCGACCACTTCACCCCCACCCGCACGCCAGAGGGCGACCTGCATTACGGCCACGGCGAAGCGGGTACCCACGCCCCGGGGCAGAGCCAGCGGCGGATGCTGGAAGTGGAGATCGACGTGCTGGATAAAAACAACCGCCTGGCGGCACGCAACCGCGCACGCTTCGCAGCAAAACAGCAGCTGGTGCTGAATCTGGTTTCCAGCCCCGGCTCCGGCAAAACCACCCTGCTCACCGAAACCCTCACCCGGCTGAAAGGACGCGCCGACTGTGCGGTGATTGAAGGCGATCAGCAAACGGTCAATGACGCCGCCCGCATTCGCGCCACCGGCACCCCGGCGATTCAGGTCAATACCGGGAAAGGCTGCCATCTCGACGCCCAGATGATCGCCGATGCCGCCCCGCGCCTGCCGCTGGCTGACCGCGGCATTCTGTTTATCGAAAACGTCGGCAACCTGGTCTGCCCGGCCAGCTTTGATCTCGGCGAGCGCCATAAGGTGGCGGTGCTGTCGGTCACCGAAGGCGAAGACAAACCGCTGAAGTATCCGCATATGTTCGCCGCCGCCAGCCTGATGCTGCTCAACAAAGTCGACCTGCTGCCGTATCTCAATTTCGACGTTGAGCGGTGCCTGGCCTGCGCCCGCGAGGTCAATCCGCATATTGAAATTATTCTTGTCTCCGCCACCAGCGGCGAAGGCATGGAGCAATGGCTCACCTGGCTGGAGACGCAGCGATGTGCATAGGCATTCCGGGACAAATTTGCGCCATCGACGGCGTGCTGGCGAAGGTGGAAGTTTGCGGTATTCAGCGCGACGTCGACCTGACGCTGGTCGGCGCCGTTGATGAGCAGGGCCAGCCGCGGCTCGGCCAGTGGGTGCTGGTGCACGTCGGCTTCGCCATGAGCGTCATTAATGAAGCCGAAGCCCGCGACACCCTCGAGGCGCTGCAAAATATGTTTGACGTGGAGCCGGACGTCGGCGCGCTGCTGTACGGCGAGGAGCGATAATGCGTTACGTAGATGAATACCGCGCCCCCGAACAGGTGATGCAGCTGGTGGCCCATCTTCAGCAGCGTGCTCGTCTGCTGCCGCACACCGCCGCGCGACCGCTGCGCATCATGGAGGTCTGCGGCGGCCATACCCATGCCATTTTTAAATTCGGGCTCGACCAGCTGTTGCCGGAGAACATCGAATTTATTCATGGTCCCGGCTGCCCGGTGTGCGTCCTGCCGATGGGGCGCATCGACGCCTGCATTGAGATTGCCAGCCGCCCGGGAGTGATCTTCTGCACCTTCGGCGACGCCATGCGCGTGCCGGGTAAAAACGGCTCGCTTCTGCAGGCCAAAGCCCGCGGCGCCGATGTCCGCATCGTTTACTCGCCGATGGACGCTCTGCGGCTGGCGCAGCAAAATCCGCAGCGCGAGGTGGTCTTTTTTGGTCTTGGTTTCGAAACCACCATGCCCGCTACCGCCCTGACCCTGCGTCAGGCGCGAGAGCGCAACGTCGATAACTTCTACTTTTTCTGCCAGCACATCACCCTGCTGCCGACCCTGCGCAGCCTGCTGGACCAGCCGGAGAACGGAATCGACGCCTTTCTCGCCCCGGGCCACGTCAGTATGGTGATCGGCACCGAGGCCTACGGCTTTATCGCCAGCGACTATCACCGTCCTTTAGTGGTCGCCGGTTTCGAACCGCTTGATCTACTGCAAGGCGCGGTGATGCTGGTTGAGCAGACAATAGCGCAGCGCAGCGATGTGGAAAATCAGTACCGTCGCGTGGTGCCGGATGAGGGCAACCCGCTGGCGCTGGCGGCGATGGCCGACGTCTTCCGCCTGGATGGCGACAGCGAATGGCGCGGCCTGGGGGTCATCAGCGACTCCGGCGTGCAGCTTACGCCAGCCTATCAGCGCTTCGATGCCGAGGCGCATTTTCGCCCGGCGCCGCAGCGCGTGTGCGACGACCCGCGCGCCCGCTGCGGCGAGGTGCTGACCGGCCGCTGTAAACCGCACCAGTGCCCGCTCTTCGCCAGCACCTGCAATCCGCAAAGCGCCTTTGGCGCGCTAATGGTCTCCTCTGAAGGGGCCTGCGCCGCCTGGTATCAATATCGCAGTCAGGAAAATGAAGTATGAAAAGCGTCCAGTTAGCCCACGGTAGCGGGGGACAGGCAATGCAGCAGCTGATCGGCGACCTGTTTATGCAGGCCTTCGCCAACCCCTGGCTGGCGGAGCAGGAGGATCAGGCGCGCCTCGATCTGGCGGCGCTCGCCGCCCAGGGGGACCGCCTCGCCTTCTCCACCGACAGCTACGTGATTGACCCGCTGTTCTTTCCCGGCGGCAATATCGGCAAGCTTGCCGTCTGCGGTACCGCCAACGATGTGGCGGTCAGCGGCGCCATCCCGCGCTATCTTTCCTGCGGCTTTATTCTCGAAGAGGGGCTGGAGATGGCCACCCTGGAAGCGGTGGTCGCCAGCATGGCCGACACCGCCCGGGCGGCAGGGATCGCCATCGTCACCGGCGACACTAAAGTGGTGCCGCGCGGCGCGGCGGATAAGCTGTTTATTAACACCGCCGGCATCGGCGCCATCCCGGCGGACATTCGCTGGGGGACGCAGCAGATTAGCGCCGGTGATGTGCTGCTGGTCAGCGGCACGCTGGGGGATCATGGCGCCACCATCCTTAACCTGCGCGAGCAGATGGGGCTGGACGGCGCGCTGTCCAGCGACTGCGCGGTGCTGACGCCGCTTATCCAGACCCTGCGCCCGCTGAGCGGAGTGAAAGCCCTGCGCGACGCCACCCGCGGCGGGGTTAACGCGGTCGCCCATGAGTTCGCCGCCGCCAGCGGCTGCGGCATCGAACTGCAGGAGGCAACGCTGCCGGTCAACGACACGGTGCGCGGCGTCTGCGAGCTGCTTGGTCTGGACGCCCTGAACTTCGCCAATGAAGGCAAGCTGGTGCTCGCCGTCGCCCGCGACGAGGCGGAAAACGTGCTGGCGCATTTGCGGTCTCACGCGTTAGGACGCGATGCGGCGATAATCGGCGAAGTGGTCGTCCGCCCGGGCGTACGTTCCGTTGGGCTGTACGGCGTGAAGCGGACGCTCGATCTTCCCCACGCCGAACCGCTGCCGAGAATTTGTTAACGACGGCGTCGGGTCCCGGATAGCGGCTGGCGCCTTTTCCGGGCTACAAAACTGCGCGCACATGTAGCCCGGCTAAGCGCAGCGCGAGCCGGGAAAAAGCCAGCGTAATTATTTTGCCCAAACCAGCGGGCGCCCATGGATGGGTTAAAGCGGTAATAACCGCTTTATTAACATACTATTATTTGTACCATCATTTTCTTATGCGCCGCGTTGTCGGCGCGTTTTGGACGTAAGCAATGTCGTATACACCGATGAGCGATCTCGGCCAGCAGGGGCTGTTCGATATCACCCGGCTTTTATTACAGCAGCCCGATCTGGCCGCGCTAAGCGAAACCCTGACCCGTCTGGTGCAACAGTCCGCGCTGGCCGATGAGGCGGCCATCATCCTGTGGAACGCGGGTAATCACCGCGCGGCCAGGTACGCCTGCGATGAGGCCGGCCATCCGGTAAGCTACGAGGATGAAACCGTCCTGGCCCACGGTCCGGTGCGTCGCTTACTCTCCCGGCCGGATGCCCTGCATTGCGATCATGAAACCTTTGCCGACACCTGGCCGCAGCTTATCCGCAGCGGACTGTATCGTCCGTTCGGATACTACTCGCTGCTGCCGCTGGCGGCGGACGGGCGGATCTTCGGCGGCTGCGAATTCCTCCGCCGTGACAACCGGCCGTGGAGCGAGAAAGAGTTCCAGCGGCTGCATACCTTCGCGCAGATCGTCGCCGTCGTCACCGAACAGATTCAGAACCGGGTCAGCAATAACGTCGATTACGATCTGCTGTGCCACGAGCGCGACAACTTTCGCATCCTGGTGGCGATCACCAACGCGGTGCTCTCGCGACTGGATATCGACGAGCTGGTCAGCGAGGTGGCGAAAGAGATCCATCGCTACTTCCGGATCGACGCCATCAGCGTGGTGCTGCGCAGCGACCGCAAGGGGAAGCTCAACATCTATTCCACGCATTATCTTGACGCCAGCCACCCGGTTCACGACCAGAGCGAGGTGGATGAAGCCGGCACCCTCACCGAGCGCGTGTTCAAAAGCAAAGAGATGCTGCTGCTTAATCTGCACGAACATGACACTCTCGCGCCGTATGAGAAAATGCTCTTCGAGATGTGGGGCAATAAGATCCAGACCCTGTGCCTGCTGCCGCTGATGTCCGGCAATACCCTGCTCGGGGTGCTTAAGCTGGCGCAGTGCGACGAACAGGTTTTCACCACCACCAATCTCAAGCTGCTGCGGCAGATCGCCGAGCGGGTGTCGATCGCTATCGATAACGCCCTCGCCTACCGCGAAATTCAGCGCCTGAAAGAGCGGCTGGTGGATGAGAACCTCGCGCTCACCGAGCAGCTCAATAATGTCGAGAGCGAATTCGGCGAGATTATCGGCCGCAGCGAGGCGATGAACAATGTGCTCAAGCAGGTCGAGATGGTGGCGCAGAGCGACAGCACCGTGCTGATCCTCGGCGAAACCGGCACCGGCAAAGAGCTTATCGCCCGTGCTATCCACAACCTCAGCGGACGCAACGGTCGGCGGATGGTGAAGATGAACTGCGCGGCGATGCCCGCCGGGCTGCTGGAGAGCGATCTGTTCGGCCACGAACGCGGCGCGTTCACCGGGGCCAGCGCCCAGCGTATCGGCCGCTTCGAACTGGCGGACAAAAGCTCCCTGTTCCTCGATGAAGTGGGCGATATGCCGCTGGAACTGCAGCCCAAACTGCTGCGCGTCCTCCAGGAGCAGGAGTTCGAACGTCTGGGGAGCAACAAGCTGATTCAGACCGACGTTCGATTGATCGCCGCCACCAACCGCGATCTCAAGCAGATGGTTATCGACAGGGAATTCCGCAGCGATCTCTACTACCGGCTCAACGTGTTCCCGATCCACCTGCCGCCGCTGCGCGAACGTCCCGACGATATCCCGCTGCTGGTGAAGGCGTTTACCTTTAAAATCGCCCGCCGCATGGGGCGCAATATCGACAGCATTCCGGCGGAAACCCTGCGCACTCTGACGCGTATGGAGTGGCCGGGCAACGTGCGCGAGCTGGAAAACGTTATCGAACGGGCGGTATTGCTCACCCGCGGCAACGTACTGCAGCTCTCCCTGCCGGAGCGGGATATCGTGGAAGCCCCGCGGACGCCGGCGGTCCTGCCTGAGGAAGGTGAGGATGAATATCAGCTGATCGTCCGGGTGCTGAAGGAGAGCAACGGCGTGGTGGCCGGGCCGAAAGGCGCCGCCCAGCGGCTGGGGCTCAAGCGCACCACGCTCCTGTCACGCATGAAGCGGCTGGGTATTAATAAAGACGGACTGGTGTAACCTCGCGCGCTCCCCCTTTCCGCGCCGGAGAGAGGGAGCGCTGGCGCAGCGCGCTATTTATCGCTGGTAAAACCGTTGCTGGACGCCAGTTCGGCAAACCACAGCGCATTGCGTTTTATCTGTCGCTCGCCGGTCTCCAGATCCAGTCGCCAGAAGCCGTAGCGCCGTTTGAAGGCATTGATCCACGACCAGTTGTCGATAAACGTCCACTGGTGCACGCCAAAGCAGTTCGCGCCGTCGGCTATCGCCCGATGCAGCTGCACCAGATGCTCCTCCATCAGCTGGATGCGGAAAGTATCGTCTATCACCCCGTCCGCCCCGGGCTCGCCCTCTGATTGTCGATCCATCGCGATGCCGATTTCCGCGAGATACCACTTAATATTGCCGTAGTTATCGCGAATATTGGCGGCAATGTCATAGATCGCCTGCGGCAGGATCTCGTTGTTATCACGATAAGGGTTAAAGCGGCCCTGCGGGTTCACCGCGTTTTCGAAATAGTATTCCGGGGTGAAATAATCGAGGTCATATTCGCTCTCACGCGCTTTTACCCGCCGCGGCACGTAATAGTTTACCCCAAGAAAATCGATATCCGCGCTGAGGATCAACGCCGCGTCGTCTTTGCTGGTCGTCGGCAGGCAGTCGTGGGCGGCAAGGATCTCGCACAGCGCTTTGGGGAATTCATGTTTTACCAGCGGGTCAAGGAAGCTGCGGTTAAAAAACAGGTCGGCATACCCGGCGGCTTTTTTATCCGCGTCGCTGTCGGTGAGGGTATAGCTCGGGGTCAGGTTGAGCACCACGCCGATCTCGCCCGCCAGCGCCAGTTCACGATAAGCCGTTACCGCTTTGGCGTGCGCCAGCATAATGTTAAACGCCACCTGCGCCGCCAGCCGACCATCTTTCTTACACGGATAGTGGAAGTCGTACAGGTAGCCTCCCTCAACCGGCACAATCGGCTCGTTGAAGGTTATCCAGTATTTAACCTTATGGCCAAACAGGCTAAAGGCGGTGCGGGCAAAGCGGGCAAACAGCTCGGCTACGTGCGCCGATTCAAAGCCGCCGTACTGTTTCTGCAGCGCTTCCGGCATATCAAAGTGGTAGAGATTGATCATCGGCTCAATGCCGTTGGCGATCATCTCATCCAGATAGGCGTGATAAAAACGCACCGCGTCCGGGTCCGGCGCGCCGGTTTCCAAATCAGCGATCAGTCGTGACCACTGTATCGAGGTACGAAATGAGTTGAAGCCGGTCTGTTTCATCAGCGCTACGTCCTGCGGATACTGATGATAAGTATCACACACGGTCTGCGGCCCTACCTGCTGATAAAATCGCTCCGGCTGTTCGGCAAACCAACTGTCCCAAATGGAACGATGGCGCTTATTGGTGACCCCTTCCGTTTGCGGGCCGGACGCCGCCGCCCCCCACAGGAACCCTTGCGGAAACTGATACTGCTGCATAACCTCTCCTTCGAAAAAAGGCTGCGCCCGTCTGGCGCAGCCTGAATGTACTACTCAGCGACCACTTCGATCGATTTAATGAACATATAGCCCCAGTCGCCGGCGAAGCGGCCGAAGTCAATCTGATTAGTCCCCGCGTTAAGCGTCACCGGTATCCGCAGCTGCTGGCCCTGCTCATCCGTCTGCGGGAAGGCCACCGCCTGCGGAGCGCCCCCGTTGACGACAAACGAGTTCTGCTTACCGCCCCATTTGCCGTTGAAGGTCACATTGAGCAGGAACTGACCGCTCCACGGCGCCTGCACCTGCCAGCTGACCTTATCCCCCTCGTTGGCAAATGGGCCAAGGAAGCCGTCCTCGCCAACTGCCAGCGCGTCTTTATCACTCTTCATCACCGTCAGCCGCCCCTCAGCCACGCCATAAACTTCACCGTGATAACGACAAAAATCCGCTGGCGCTTTCCCCGTCGCCTCGCCTACCGTCACGGTCACGGTTTTGCTGCTTTTCAGCAGCCCATCGTCCGCCGTGAACGTCAGCGCATAGGTGCCTGGCGCCGTAAACCAGGCCCGGGTTTGAGCCCGATCGGCATGGCAGAAGTGCACCTGGCCATCGCCGGCGTGCTGCCAGCCCACCTTAACCTCTCGCGACGGCAGGCCATCGTCCTGCCAGCTGGCCGTAAGCTCGACGCCCTGGTCCTGCGTGGTGGTTAGGGCCGGCTCCAGCGTGACAACCGGTGGCTGATTCTCCTCGCTATGCTGCACGCTAATCACATTGGAAGGAGCCGAACGACCACTCTCGTTTTTCGCCGTCACCCGGTAGTAATACGTGTGCCCGAGCTGAAGCTGACGATAATCGTCGCGGAACAGAACCATGGTTTCTGGATTCCATTCGTTAACGCCATCGGAGATATCCCGGCCCACCACCGTCCACGGCCCGGTCGGTGAGGCGGCGCGTTCGACATCGTAGCTGCGTCCTACCGCAGCGCCCATCCAGTTGATCGCGAAGGGCGAGGTGGTTTCGCGCAGCAAAGGCGCCTCCGGCTTCGGCAGCGGCGTCATCGTCTGCTGCCCGGCCATCTGCGCCGCGGCGGTGCGCACCAGATCGACCACCGCCTGCTCCTGGTTCGCTTCGCCTTCTTTGGCAAACCCCGGCAGGTGGTAGCTGTAGTGCCCGGTCGACTCCTTATGCCAGTAGAAGCCGCCGTCGTGACGATGGCCGCGGAAGCCCCAGATAAGCCCGCCGGCGGCTTGCGCCCCGTTGACCTCGCTGTGAACAATCGACTGCATAATGGCGTTCAGTTGATCCGCCGGCAGCAGGCCAAACTCGCCGACGAGATAGACTTTTTGCCCGCCGACGGCGCGCAGATCCTGCGTCACCTGCCCGGGATGGTTATTATCGGCATTGGTGTAATAGTGATTGCTGACGATATCCACATTGGGGTCGGTCAACGCAAACGGATTAATTTTCTTATAGGTGCCATCCACCACCAGCTGATGAGGGGCCCACTTTTTAATCCACGCCGCGGTCTGATGCAGGAAATCGGCGTTGGTATCCTCCAGCTCGTTACCGGTTTCCCAGGCCATGATCGCCTTTTCATCATAATAGGCGCGGCCGGTAACGGTATTTGTCCGGGTGATGACCTGGCGGATCACATCCAGATAGGCTTTGAAGGTCTTGCTATCGGTCCGATAAAAGTCTTCCGCTTTTTCATGATAGAACGCCGCAAGCTGCTCGCGCCCGCCCCACCACCACCAGTGGTCGATAAACGGCAGGATCAGACGCAATCCCTGTTTATCCGCTTCGGCAATCATGTTGTCATACACCCGCATGGCTTTCTCATTCAGCCGCGGCATGCCGTCCGCCGTTTCCGGCGCCAGAATATGGGTCTCGCGCCCGCAGGCCTTATCAAATTCCTGCTGCACCGACAGCACGTAGACGCGCTGGGCTTTCGCCCCGGTTTGCACCATCGCCTGGATCCAGTTTTGCTGCTCCTGGGCCGTTGGCCATTTAAAGTATTGCCCCCAGCCGCGCGGGTCTGCCCTGCAGGGGCCGCGGGCGTCGTCTTCAATGCGGTGCAGCTCCGGCGCGTGGATCCCGGCGAAACGAAACACCTTGTCGCCGTCCTTGAGGGTGGCGCCGTCGCGAGTGATAAAGTGCGTAAAGTGCGAGCGCTCGGCGGCCAGCGCCCCGCCGGCCCCCAGCGCGGACAGCAGCCCCATCAGCAGCAGGTTTTTCATCGGCTTCATCGTTGTCTCTCCTTAGAACCAGACCTCGGCCTGTACGCCGAAGTTAACGGTGTCGGTAGAGCCACTGCGGGAATACCCGCCGGCGGTGATGGTATTGGTATCCCAGTTGTAGTTACCGTCTAATGCATCGGAGACACCTTTATCCCACTTCGCGTAGGTGACGAAGAAGCGCAGCTGCGGACGCGCCCAGAAACCGGAGTCAAAGGTCAGCGTTGGCGCAACGGTGACTTTGGTCAGGCCGCCTTTGCCTTTGCCGTTTACTCCTTTGTAGTTTTTGTCATCCAGGTATTCGTAGCCCAGCTCGTACTGCATGGCAAAGTTGCGGGTGATCTGATGATAAGGGCGGATACCAGCGACCCACATCGAGCGTCCCCAGCCATTTTCATCTTCTGTCCACCAGCGGTAGTTTTTATCTTTCTGCCAGAAAGCGAAGGTCGAGATCTCCAGATCGCCCATCGAGGCCACGCTATCCAGCACCACTCGCCAGGACTGGGTGTTTTCCAGGTTGGCCCAGCCCCAGCCGTTTTTACCCAGCGAGTCACCCGCCGCCAGCCCTTTCCCGTACTGCAATGCGAGGCGGGAGTATCCTCCGGTCAGACCATAGAAGCCGTCAAAGTTATAAATACCGGTCACGCCATAGCCCTTCTCGGCGGAAGTCGGATGGTTTTCGTTACGGTTCATGTGGTGGCCGATCAGCTCCAGATCGAAGCCTGTCCCCGCGATCTTTTTCAGCCACAGGTTGAGGGAATAGTCATCCGGGTAGCCCTGATCTCCCTTATCCACCGGGTAGGCTTTGGTTTCATCGGTGGGTGAAAAGGCGTACACCCCGGCGTCGAAGCGGGCGAAGCCGAGATCCATGTTATCGAAGCCGCCGCCGGTGCCGTTGTACTGAATGTACTCCCAGTCGAACTGATGGCTGGAGGTGTTGGAGCTGCTGTAGCGCTTACCGGCCCAGAAGGTCATCTCCGGCGCAAAATCCAGATTGCTCAGCTCGGCGAACCCTTCACGAAACTGTACGTCATGGCCATCGTCATCCTGACAGTTCCAGTCGGAGGTGCATTTCGACTGGTGAGTGAGGTTGGCCTGCACTTTCGCCACCACGCCGCTGTCCGCCGTCAGCGTCACGGTGGGGATCAGTTCGATCTTGGTGTCTTCTTCGTTGCCCAGTCGCCACTTACCGTCCGGCATCAGGCCGACGGAGTCCGCGCGGTTGCCATCGGAGTTCGCCAGGATCCCGGAGCGGATATAGCCATGCAGCGCAAAATCATACTTCGGATCGGCGCAGGCCGGGCTGCTGGCCCCTGCCAGCGAGAGGAGAGCCAGAGGTATTGAGTGTTTCAGCTTTATCATTATTTTTTCCCACGTTATGTTTGTTAACACGAACCGATAACGGAGGGGAAATTTACGGATCAAAAACGGAAATGTACATCCACTCACGGAAAGCGCTTTCCATAATTGCCTATCTGGTTCACAAAATTAGCTCTGCGGTGAATATATTCGTGAGACTGATCACATAAAATGACAAGAATGCCGCCGGGCGCCGGCAGTGGAGCGGAAGGAGGAGGAGATGAGCAGGTGCCGCCGGGGGATAAGCCGCCGACGGCGAGAGGATCAGCGTTCGGTTTCCGCGAGCTGACGTTCGTACACTTTGAAGAAGGGGCGATAGAGCATCCAGGCGTTAAACATCGCGAACAGGCTCATGCACAAATTTTTCCAGCTGCCGTTCGCCGACCATGCCGCCCCAAGCGGGGAAGGCATCGACCATGGCAGCATCGCCACCGCGCGGTCGAGGATACCCAGCTGAGTTAAATACCATGCGATACAGGCGTTTATCAGGGGAACAAAGAGAAACGGCAGTAAAAAAACCGGGTTCATGATCACCGGAAAACCAAACAGTATCGGCTCGTTGATATTAAACAGCGACGGCAGCAGGCCAATCTTGGCCACGCTTTTCAGCTGCCGCGAGCGGCTGCGCATCGCCATCAGCACCAGAGGCAAAGTGGAGCCAATACCGCCGATCAGCAGGTAAAAATCCCAGAACCCCTGCAGATAAATATGCGGCAGCGTTGGCGAACCCGCCGCCAGCGCCTGCTGATTTTCAAACAGATAGGTCATCCAGAAGGGGTTCATGATCCCGGTGATGATCAGCGCGCCGTGGATACCGATAAACCAGAGTAAGTTACAGATAAATAAAGAGATAAGTACCGCCATCAGCGTGTCGGACGCCAGCACCAGCGGCCGCACCGCTTCGCTGATCAACTCCGGTACGATGCGTCCGGTGGTCTGCAGCAGTATGGCATTCATCACGCTTATCGACAGCATCACCACCAGCAGCGGGATCAGCAGTTGAAAGCCATTGCGGGTCATCAGCGGCACTTCATCAGGCAAGCGAATGCACCAGCCTTTTTTGTAGAAAAAGCGAATTATCTCAATGGAATAGGTGCTGGATATCAGGGCGGTAAATATCCCCATACCGCCGAGATAAACATTGCTCACCGCAGTCTCGCGAAAGCCGATAAACAGCAGAAAAGCCAGACACCCGGTTAAACCGCAGAGCCGTTCCGGCAGACGGTACTGCTTGGCGAGACTGGCGCTGGCGCCGAAGGCGACAATCAGCGCCACCAGGCCAATAGTTAGCTGAAAGGTCGGCAGCAGGATAGGCCGCAGCAGCAAATAGACCTGGCCGAAACGCGAGGCGCCGTCGATGGAAACGGGCGGAAACAAAATGGGAACCAACAGGCTGCCAACAATCACAAAGGGCATAGCCAGCGCAAAGCTATCGCGCATCGCCGTAATGTGGTTGTTGCGCGTCAGAACGTTCGCCAGCGGCGCCAGCCGCTGCTCGATGATGTCCACGGCCACATTCATTAACTGAATGTTCATACTCCTACCTTTGCGAATGGTTGTCTCGCCGGGATGATCGCCCACAACACCGGAAAGTGAAAGCCTGCCATAGGTGATCATGGTCACAATTAATAAATCCACAAACGGAAAGCGCTTTCCGTAATGCATCCATTTTGACTATAGTCCGCTCATCCAACCTCATCAGGAGCGGTAATTATGAAAAAAATTATGTTGTGTTGTTCAGCAGGCATGTCCACCAGCCTGCTGATGAAAAAAATGATTGCGGAAGCCGAACAGCGGGGCCTGCCGGTAGAGATCAACGCCTATGGCGTAGCGGAGTTCGCCGAACAGGTCGGCCATTATCAGGTGGTGCTGTTGGGGCCGCAGGTGAAATACATGCAGCAGGATCTGCAAAAACAGGCGGATAAATACGGTATCCGCGTCGAACCCATCAATATGATGGACTACGGCATGCAAAAAGGCGCCGCGGTCCTTGATTTCGCCCTTTCCCTTATCGAAAACAAGAACTAAGGAAAGATCATGAGCTCTCTGTACGCTAAACTGATCGACGTGATCGAACGGCAGATCACGCCGCTGGCCGGCGCGATCGGCCAGCAAAAATATGTCACCTCGATCCGCGATGGCTTTATCACTGCCCTGCCCTTTATGATCGTCGGCTCGTTCCTGCTGGTGTTTATCTTCCCGCCGTTTTCTCCGGATACGACGTGGGGGTTTGCCCGCGCCTGGCTGCAATTTTCGCTCGATCATCGCGATGCGCTGATGCTGCCGTTCAACTTCAGCATGGGGGTGATGACCCTGTTTATCGCCGTCGGGATCGCCGCCAGCCTCGCCAAACACCATCATCTGGACTCGCTGACCGCCGGGATGTTGTCGCTGATGTCGTTTCTGCTGGTAGCCGCGCCGCTGAAAGATGGCCAGATCTCTACTGCCTACTTCTCCGGTCAGGGGATCTTTACCGCCATTCTGGTGGCCATCTATTCCACCGAGCTGTACGCCTTCCTCAAACGGCATAACATCACCATTCGCCTGCCGCCGGAAGTGCCTGCCGGGGTGGCGCGCTCGTTTGAAATCCTGATCCCGGTGCTGGCGATCATTCTGACGCTGCATCCGCTGAACCTGTTTATCGAAGCCCAGCTGGGGATGATCATTCCGGAAGCGATCATGTCGCTGGTGAAGCCGCTGGTCGCGGCTTCCGATACGCTGCCGGCGATCCTGCTGTCGGTGCTGGTCTGTCAGGTGCTGTGGTTCGCCGGGATCCACGGCGCGCTGATCGTCACCGGGATCATGAACCCGTTCTGGATGGCCAACCTGTCGGTCAATCAGGCGGCCATGGCCGCTGGCACCGCTATCCCGCACATCTATGTCCAGGGCTTCTGGGATCACTATCTGCTGATCGGCGGCGTCGGCTCCACCCTGCCGCTGGCGCTGATGCTGCTGCGCAGCAAGGCCGTGCATCTGCGGACGATCGGCCGGATGGGGGTCGTGCCGGGCGTATTTAACATCAACGAACCGATTCTGTTTGGCGCGCCGATCATCATGAACCCGCTGTTTTTCCTGCCGTTCGTGCTGGTGCCGATGGTCAACGCGACCCTGGCGTACTTCGCGCTGAAGCTGGACCTGGTCAGCCGCGTAGTGTCGATGACGCCATGGACAACGCCGGCGCCTATCGGCGCCTCGTGGGCGGCGAACTGGAGCTTTAGCCCGGTGATCCTGTGCCTCATTTGTATGGCCACCGCCATGGTGATGTACCTGCCATTTCTCAAAGCTTACGAAAAACAGCTGCTGGCCCAGGAACGTGAAAACGCCGTCGGCCAGGCTGACAACGCGGCGCAAACCGCTTAACGCTAACGATTCAGAGGATAATCATGGAATTAGAAGAACAGGTGATGGGGATCATCATCAATGCCGGCCAGTCACGTAGCCTGTGCTACGAAGCGCTGCACGCCGCTAAAGCGGGTGATTTCGCCACCGCCGACGCCAAAATGCAGGAAGCGGCGCACTATTCCCGCGAAGCTCACCTTGTACAGACCCAGCTTATCGAAGCTGACGAAGGCGAGGGAAAAACCAAAATGACGCTGGTAATGGTCCATGCTCAGGATCACCTGATGACATCCATTCTGGCGAAAGAGCTGATTGCCGAACTGATTGCGATTTACCGCGCGCAGCCGCTTCACGCCTAGCGCCTTGCCCGGCCAGACGCGCTGGCCGGGCCTGATTCCCCGAGGTCACTATGTTACATCTTGGAATAGATATTGGCGGCACCAAAATGGAAGCCGTACTGCTGGACCCGGCGGGCGAATGCGTCCAGCGCCTGCGCCGGCCGACCCACAAAGAGAGCTATGACGCCTTTATGCGTCAGCTGCTGACCCTGATTGCCGATATTCGCGCGGTCAGCCCGCAGCCGTTCACCCTGGGGATCGGCCTGCCCGGGGCTATCGATCCGCAAAGCGGACGCATTAAAAACTGCAACTGCCTGGTGCTCAACGGTCACGATCTGCGCCGGGATATCATGCAGCAGCTTGGCCAGCCGGTGTGGATGGCAAACGATGCCGACTGCTTCACCCTTTCGGAGGCGGTGGATGGCGCCGGCGCCGGAGCTACCACCGTCTTCGGGGTGATTATCGGTACCGGCTGCGGCGGCGGGATCGCCGTGCATCAACAGCTGCTCAGCGGCCCCAACGCTATCGCCGGGGAGTGGGGGCATAATCCGCTGCCGGGCTATACTCCTGAGCGCGATGGCCCGCCGCAGCCCTGCTACTGCGGCAAAACGAACTGCATCGAAAGCTTTCTCTCCGGCACCGGCTTCGCCCGCCGCTATGGGGAACAAGCCCGTGCGGAAGCCATTGTCGCCGCGGCGCAAAACGGCGATCCGCGCGCGCTGGCCCACTGGCGACACTTTATCGATGCCTTTGCCCGCAGCCTGGCGTCGGTGATCAATATTCTCGACCCGCAGGTGATTGTGCTGGGCGGCGGTCTGTCCAACGTCAGCCAGATCTATCGCGATCTGCCTGCCGCCATCGTGCCGTGGATCTTCTCCGACACCTGCCGCACGCAGATCAAACCGGCCCGTTTCGGCGACGCCAGCGGCGTGCGCGGCGCGGCCTGGCTGCCCCGGCTTCCCGGCGCCGCGCAAGGGCAGCGGTAGACACTTTTTTCAGCAGGTATGTTAAGCTAGGCGAAAATGTTCAGACAGAAAAAGCCATGCCAACGATTGATGATGTTTCAAGATTAGCGAATGTCTCAAGAGCGACGGTATCCCGCGTGCTGACCGGCACCCGGGGCGTGCGCGAAGAGAGCCGGGAAGCTGTGCTGCGGGCCGTTGAAGAACTCAACTATCGCCCGAGCTTTGCCGCGCAAAACCTCGCCAGTCAGACATCCAGCCACGTTGGTCTGGTGATTTCCGCGCAGGACGAAAGCCACGGCGCACGTCTGCTGCCGCTGCTCTCTCAGGCGCTGAAAGGGCTGAATAAAAGCCTGCTGGTCCAGTACGTCAGCGACCCGGTAGAGCAGGCGGCGGTAATCGACGATCTGCAGCGCCAGTGCGTGGCGGTGGTGGTGCTGGGCGCCGTTGCCGCCGACGCGCCGCGCAACGTTATCGCCTTTGACCGCTTCGGCGTCGCCGGGAGCAACAGCCAGGGCTATGACTTCGCCTTTGCCACCGAAAGCGCCTGCCGCTATGTGATTGGCAAGGGACACCGCAACATCGCCCTACTGGTGGACAGCGATAGCGACGATGCCAGCCGTCAGATGCTGGAAGGCTACCGCAACGTCCTGCAGAACTACTCCATTCCTTTTAACCGTCAGCTGGTGCTGACGGCCAACGATGACGTCGAGCAGGCGCTGCTGACCTTAATTAACAGCTTCAGTAAATACTCAGTCATTATCGTTAAACGCGACCGCTACGCGGCTGAGGCGATGCGTCTGCTGCGCGAATTCACCATCGCCGTCCCGCAGGAGGTCTCCCTGCTGAGCCTTGAGGATTCCCCGCTCGCCTCGCTGCTCTACCCGCCGCTGACCTGCATCTCCTGGCCACTGGAGGCGCTGCTGGATAACTGTATTCAGCGTATTCGCAGCCTGATTGACGACCGGCCAACCTTCACCGCCGAGGGCCGCTCGCTGGCTGGCCGCCTGATCCCGCGCCAGTCGGTCGCCGATATCTCTTGATCTTCGCCCGGTTGGCGCCGGGCCAGACTTACCTCCCCTTTTCGCGCTTTCGTTTCCCGGCTCATTATTACCCACGCATGCAAATAAGAATTATTTTCATTTATAAATAGCTTGTGCTATATAACATAGCAATGGCTATAAACGCTGGGAAATTAACCACACCATTGCGAGGGATCCTATGCTACACCTGACACCGCTGAAATCATTGCTGCTGGCCAGCGCGCTGGCTCTGCTGGCCGCGACGCCGGCCTCGGCGCAGGAGAAATTCAGGGTTATCACCACCTTCACGGTTATCGCCGATATGGCGCAGAACGTGGCCGGCGACGCCGCCGACGTGAGCTCCATCACCAAACCGGGCGCTGAGATCCATGATTACCAGCCCACGCCCGGCGATATCAAACGCGCGCAGGGGGCGCAGCTGATCCTCAGCAATGGGCTTAATCTCGAACGGTGGTTTGCCCGTTTTTATCAGCACTTACAGGGCGTTCCGGAGGTGGTGGTCAGCGAGGGGATCCAGCCGATGGGCATCAGCGCGGGTCCCTATAGCGGGAAGCCCAATCCCCATGCCTGGATGTCGGCAGATAACGCCCTGATCTATGTCGATAACATTCGCGATGCGCTGGTGAAGTACGATCCGCCTCACGCCGACACCTATCGCCGTAACGCCGAGGCCTACAAAGAGAAGATCCGTCAGACGATGGCGCCGCTGCAGGCCAGACTGGCGCAGCTGCCGGCGGATAAGCGCTGGCTGGTCACCAGCGAGGGAGCCTTCTCCTATCTGGCCCGCGACTATGGCCTGCGCGAACTGTATCTGTGGCCGATCAATGCCGACCAGCAGGGCACCCCGCAACAGGTGCGCAAGGTTATCGACACCATGAAGAAAGAACGCATCCCGACCATCTTCAGCGAAAGCACCATCTCCGATAAACCGGCGCGTCAGGTGGCGCGGGAAGCCGGGGCCCACTACGGCGGCGTGCTGTATGTCGATTCGCTGAGCGCCGCCGACGGCCCGGTGCCGACCTGGCTCGACCTGCTGCGCGTCACCACCGAAACCATCGTCAACGGTATCCAGGACGGGATGAGGAAGCAGCCATGAATGCAGCGCAAGCGGGACTGTATGTCGACCAGCTCACCGTCACCTGGCGTAACGGCCACACTGCCCTGCGCGACGCCTCGTTCAGCGTGCCGCGCGGCTCCATTGCCGCGTTGGTGGGGGTTAACGGCTCGGGTAAATCCACGCTGTTTAAAGCGCTGATGGGCTTTGTCCGCGTTGGTCACGGCGAGATCGCCATACTCGGCCAGCCGGTCAACCGCGCGCTGCGCCAGAACCTGGTCGCCTATGTCCCGCAGTCGGAAGAGGTGGACTGGTCCTTCCCGGTGCTGGTGGAGGATGTGGTGATGATGGGCCGCTACGGCCATATGGGCTGGCTGCGGCGGGCAAAGCCGCGCGATCGCGAGATTGTCGATGCCGCGCTGGCCCGCGTGGGCATGAGCGAGTTCCGCCATCGGCAGATTGGCGAGCTCTCCGGCGGGCAGAAAAAGCGCGTCTTTCTTGCCCGCGCCATCGCTCAGCAGGGTCAGGTGATCCTGCTGGATGAACCTTTCACCGGCGTCGATGTGCAGACCGAAGCGCGGATCATCAGCCTGCTGCGCGAGCTCCGCGATGAGGGCTGTACCATGCTGGTCTCCACCCACAACCTCGGGTCAGTGAGCGAATTTTGTGATTATACGGTGATGGTGAAAGGCACCGTGCTGGCCAGCGGCCCGACAGAAACCACCTTCACTGCCGAGAATCTGGAGCGGGCTTTCAGCGGCGTGCTGCGCCACGTCGCGCTCACAGGCGGGGAAGCGCAGGTTATCACCGATGACGAGCGGCCGTTTATCAGCCGGCGCGCGGCGGGAGGCCCACGATGAGCTGGCTGCTGGAGCCGTTTGGCTATCACTATATGCTCAATGCGATGTGGGTGTCGGCGCTGGTGGGCGGCGTCTGCGCCTTTCTCTCCTGCTACCTGATGCTCAAAGGCTGGTCGCTGATTGGCGACGCCCTCTCCCACTCGATTGTACCCGGCGTCGCCGGGGCCTATATGCTCGGCCTGCCCTTCGCGCTCGGCGCATTTCTCTCCGGCGGTCTGGCGGCAGGCAGCATGCTGTTTTTGCAACAGCGGTCGCGGCTAAAAGAAGATGCTATTATCGGGCTGATCTTCTCCTCCTTCTTCGGGATCGGGCTGTTTATGGTGTCGCTGAATCCGACGTCGGTGAATATCCAGACCATCATCCTCGGCAATATTCTGGCCATCGCCCCGGAGGATATTATCCAGCTGGCGGCGATCGGCTTTATCTCAATGGCGATTCTGCTGCTGAAATGGAAAGACCTGATGGTGACCTTCTTTGATGAACACCATGCCCGCTCGATTGGCCTGAACACCCGCGGCCTGAAGCTGCTGTTCTTTACCCTGCTGGCCGCCTGCACCGTGGCGGCGCTGCAGACCGTCGGCGCCTTTCTGGTCATCTGCGTGGTGGTCACTCCCGGGGCTACCGCGTGGTTGTTAACCGATCGCTTCCCGCGCCTGCTGGCTATCGCCGTGTCTATCGGCAGCCTGACCAGTTTCTTCGGCGCCTGGCTCAGCTACTATCTCGACGGCGCCACCGGCGGCATTATCGTGGTCGCGCAAACGCTGCTGTTCCTCATCACCTTTATCTTCGCGCCGAAGCACGGCCTGCTGGCCAGCCGCCGCCGCGCCAGGGAGGCCGCATGCTGAACCTGTTCCTGGCCCCGTTCCAGTTTCCTTTTATGGTCAATGCGATAGCGATATCGATCGTCGTCGCCATTCCCTGCGCGCTGCTGTCGGTGTTTCTGGTGCTCAAAGGCTGGGCGCTGATGGGCGACGCCATGAGCCACGCGGTCTTTCCGGGCGTGGTGCTGGCCTACATTATCGGCATCCCCTTCGCCATCGGCGCGTTTATCGCTGGTCTGCTGTGCGCCGTGACGACCGGTTTTCTCGACGATAACAGCCGACTCAAGCGCGATACCATCATGGGGATTGTCTTCTCCGGCATGTTTGGCGCCGGACTGGTGCTGTACGTAGCGATCCAGTCCGATGTTCATCTCGACCATATCCTGTTCGGCGATATGCTGGGAATATCCCTCCGCGATATTGGGCAAACGACGGCGATCGCACTGGTGATTGCGTTGATTATCGGTCTCAAATGGCGGGATTTTTTGCTGCACGCCTTCGATCCAACGCAGGCTAAAGCCAGCGGCCTGCGCGGCGGACTGCTGCACTACGGCCTGCTGTGCATGATCGCCCTGACCATCGTCGCGACGCTGCAGTCGGTGGGGATTATTCTGTCGATTTCGCTGCTGATTGCCCCCGGGGCGATCGCGCTTCTGCTGGTGAGACGCTTTATCCACGCCCTGCTGCTGGCGGTAGCGGTGGCCATCGGCTGCTCGGCGGGAGGGGTGTGGCTGGCGTTTTATCTCGACAGCGCGCCAGCGCCGACTATCGTGGTGCTGTTTACCGCGCTGTTTGTAGTCGCCTTTGTCGCAAGCACGATCCGCGATAGTCAGAAACAGAAAACTTCAGCAATTATCCCCGGTGGCGGCTAACGCCTTGCCGGGGCTACAAGAGCACGACTTGTCGCCCGGCTGCGCAGCGCTGACCAGGGAAAGCCGCTACTTTTTCGGTCGATATTTTTCCGGCAGCGGCGGCACCGGGCGCCTGTCGTCCAGCAGATGGCGAATAGTGAGGATCGGGTGGCGCCAGAGCATCCGCGGCCCGGCCCAGCGCATAATCTGCTTCATCTCCTCGCGCTTCGCCGGCTGGTAGCAATGCACCGGACACTGCTTGCAGGCCGGTTTGTTCTCGCCAAACACGCACTTATCAAGGCGCTTGTCAGCGTAGGCGTTCAGCGCCTGATAGTGCGCATTATCGGCCTGCGCCTCGGGACAGCGCCGCTGGTAGAGGGCAATCATCCGCTGAATCGTCATTTTTTCCCGTTCGATACGCTTCCCCATCTCCCTGCCTTTCGTCTTTTTTAAGATGCATTTATCATACACCTTAATATCCATACCCGACCAGACTCACTGCTTCAGATGCTGAATCAACTGCAGGGCCGCCCCGGACAGAACCCCGAAATGGCTGTAGGCATAGAAATCCCGGATAAAAACGCTGCCCTCGAGCTCAAACGGGCGCAGCAGGCCAAGCGCTTCTTCGTGTCGGTAAACCGGGGCCGGCATCGACGTTAACAGATCGCTCTCGCACAGAAAGGCCTTAATGGCCGAGGATGAGGCGCACTCAATAACCGGCTGCGGACAGGGTAGCTGCCGGGCGCGAAAGATATCCGCCAGGATGTTCATTGGCGTACTAGACGGCGGCGGCATGATCCACGGATAGTCCAGCATCGCCTCCAGGGTGACGTCCGCCGCCTGATGCAGCGGGTGGTGCTGCCTGGCGACGATGCAGATCCGGTCCTGCCAGTTAATTTTGCCCCGCACCACGATTTTCTCATCATGCGGTAAGGGACCGCAGAGGGCGATATCGATGTCGTGCATCAGCAACAGCTTATACAGCTCGGAGTCAATGCGGTCGACGATCCGCAGATGGATCTGGGGATGGCGCTGATGGAAAGCCGCCAGCTTATCGATGAAATGGCTGGTCAGCAGACTGGAAACGCAGCCAATCCGCAGAATGCCTTTCCCGGCGCCGCGGATGAGCTCAATTTCCTCGCGCGCCTTTTGTTCGGTATTCAGCATCGTCAGCGCGTAGGGTAAAAAGGCGCTGCCATATTCGCTCAACGCCATGCCGTGCTTATGTCGTTCGAATAAGGATGCGCTCAGGTCCGCTTCCAGGCTCAATAGCAGTCGGCTCAGTCCCGACTGGGTGATCCCCATTTTCTCTGCGGCCAGGGTCATATTGCCTTCGCGGGCGACGGTAATAAATGCCTGAATCTGCTTAAATTTCATTGGCATGATATTTACTCATTGAATAAACGGTTTTTGCATTTCCCCTGCGCCCTTTTTTAGCGAATAAATATCGCTATCAATACGCTCAAAAATCACCGGAACGCATACTTCAAAAGGATTTATTTATCTCACCACCCACGGCAAAACACATTTCTGAACCGAAGATAATTTATAATGTGAATATATCACCATGACACAGAACAATATTCTATTAATTTCAGGCGCTATATTACCGGTCATCATTACCGTCATCATCGGCTATATTAGCGGTAAACGAAAAGACTTTAACTGGCAGCAGGCGGGAGACATCAATAAAATTGTGATGCTCTACGCATTGCCGCTAAGTATTTTCAGCAATATGGTGATGACGCCGCGACACATCGTCATGACCATGGGCCCGGTCGCCGTGGCTATCATCCTGGCGCTGATTCTCAGCTTCGTCATTCCCTTACTGGTCGCCCGCTATCTGTTTCGACGCGACCTCGCCCTCAGTACGCTGCAGGCGCTGGCCATCGGCTCGCCGGCAGTCCCGTTTATCGGCACCTCAGTGCTGGCCTTTTTATTTGGCACCGTCAGCGCGTCGCTGATCACCGTGTCCAGCATCACGCAAAACGTCTTCCAGCTGCCGCTGGTGATGATACTGATGTCGGTCGCCACCGGCGATAAGAGCCAGCATATTTCCTTTGGCGCACGGGTGGTGAACGCCATTAAACAACCCGTGGTCTGGTCGCCGGTGATCGCCCTGATCATCGTGCTGGCGGATATCCATATTCCGCAGACTATCTCGATGTCGCTGGGTCTGCTGGGCAAAGCCTCTGGCGGGCTGGCGCTGTTTGCCGCCGGGATCGTGCTCTATACGCGCAGCATTGTTATCACCACCGCTACCATTATCACCGTTATCGCCCGCAATATTCTGGTCCCCGGCGCCTGCTATCTCATTTTATTAAAAATGGGCTTCAGCATGGAGCAAATAAAGGAAGTCGTATTGACGATGGCTATCCCGGTAGGCTCCATCGCGATAATTATTGCTATGCAGTATAAAACCGGCGAGCAGGAAATGGCCTCGACGATGGCGCTGAGTATTATTGCCTCCATCATTACGATGGGCGGATTTATTTTCTTAACCTTTTAATTACCGCGATTACACCGCGTGAATACGGAGAGAATATGGTCTCTATCACATTATCGGCTGCTGAACTTTTACTGCATCGGCTACAGGCGCTGGACGTGGCGTATATTTTTATCAACTCGGGCACCGATTATCCTCCAGTCATTGAAGCCTGGGCAAAGGCCCGGGCGACCGGGCAAAAGGTACCGGAGTTAGTGATCTGCCCGCATGAAAACGCCGCCATCGGCATGGCCCATGGCTATTACCTCGGCACCGGCAAGGTGCAGGCGGTGATGGTTCACACCAACGTCGGGCTAGCCAACGCCGCCTGCGGCGTCATCAATCTGGCGAACAGCAATATTCCGGTGCTGATTTTTGGCGGCCGCACGCCGATAAGCGAACATTCCCACTTCGGCTGCCGTAATACGCCGATTGGCTACGGCCAGGAGATGCGCGACCAGGCGGCGCTGATCCGCGAATCCGTGAAGTGGGATTTTGAACTGCGGCTGGCCGATCAGATCGGCGAGCATGTTGACCGGGCCTGGGCGATCGCCAGCTCCCTGCCGAAAGGGCCGGTCTACCTGAGCTTACCGCGTGAGCCACTGTGCGAAACCTTTGCCGTCGATGAGGCCGCGCTGCAGGCTGGCCCTTCGCAGCAGCCGGTCCGCTATGCGCCAGTCCGGGAAGATATCGCCCGTGCAGCCGAGGCAATCGCCTGCGCCAGACACCCGGTCATCTTCGCCCAGCGCGGCGCCCGAACGGCGGAAGGCTTTGCGCGCCTCGATAGTCTGGTGCGCGAATGGGCGATCCCTCTGGTGGAATACTGGGGCACCGAGGTTACCCTGAGCGCCGATAATCCCCTGCTCGCCGGGGCTGATCCCAGCGTCTGGCTCGCTGACGCCGATGTGCTTCTGGTGGTCGACTCGCAGGCACCATGGATGATCGCCGAGGGCGACTGTCGCCAGGACTGCACCGTGATCCAGATGGGGCCCGATCCGCTCTTCTCCCGCTACCCGGTGCGCGGCTATCGCGCGGACATCAACCTGGCGGGCGAGACCGATGAAGTCTTCAGCCTGCTGGAAGAGGCGCTGCGCCCGCTGCAGGCCGCCCGCCAGCAGCATGTGGCGGAGCGGGCGGCATATACGCAGAACCGCATCCAGCAACAGAAAAACCAGCGCGACGCGCTTCTCCATGCCAGCCAGACCGGGGCCATTACCAAACCCTGGCTCAGCTACTGCCTCGGCCATCTGACTAATCAACACCGCGGCCGGATCGTTTCTGAACTGACCACGCTGCCGCAGTTTGCCGGACTGACCCATGCCGAGAGCTATTACCAGGAAGCGCTGGCCGGCGGCCTGGGCGAAGCCCTGCCCATCGCGCTGGGGCTGCAGCTTGCGCGCCGGGAAGAGCTGATTATTGCCGCCGTCGGCGACGGGTCGTACCTGTTCGCCAACCCTGCGGTCTGCCACCATATTGCGGAGGTAATGAAGCTTCCTGTCCTCGTCGTGGTCGGAAATAACGGCGGGTGGGGCGCCGTCGCGGGCGGCACCAAAGCGCTCTACCCGGATGGCTACGCGGCCCGCGCGGAAACCATTCCAGCCACCGCCTTTACCACCTCGCCGGATTTCGCCGCGATCGCCGCCTCCAGCCGCGCGGCGGCCCTGTCGGTTTCCCGGGCCGAAGATCTCCCCGGCGTGCTGGAAGAAGCGGTATCCCTCATACGCACCCGCCGACAAAGCGTGCTGGTTGACGTGCAGTTAGCCCGCTAACGGTTTATCCTCCGGGCGCTTGTCGTCCGGAGGGGGTTGTCACCCCTTCTGGTCACCTTTATCCACATGGCCCAGCGGCTTCTCCGGGAAGCAGACATCGCGCACCCGGCGTTTCAGCTCGGCCGCATCCGGAAAACCGCCATCCTGCTTGCGCTCCCAGATCTGCTGACCGTCGACATCGATCGTGAAGATCCCGCCGGTCCCCGGCACCAGCGTCACCGAGGCGATGTCGGTGCTGAAGGTATGTAACAACTCCTGCGCCATCCAGCTGGCGCGCAGCATCCAGTTGCACTGGGAACAGTAGGTGATGGTGATGGCCGCTTTTGAGTTCATCGTCGTCTCGCTAAGTCTGAAAGGGCAAATTGTAAACAAAGTGCAGTTTAAATGAAGAACACATGATTATTTTGTTGCAAACGATAATACCTATCATTACCATTCGCAATCAACAAATGGAGTAAGACCCCATCCGCAACGGAAAAGACGGAGCAACCTGCATCTCTGGAAGTAACGCGTGAGCCGATACTAATAACGATCAAGGCGTGGCGACTATGTACAAATCGACTCCGTCAGCAGCATGGTGTAAAAAACGCCTGCTGGTGACCTCTTTGTTTGCAGCAATTTATCAGACTTCTGCCATCGCAGCAGACACTTCCGCCGTTAGCGGCGAGGCGGTGGATGACACCTCGGAACAAATGACCGTCACCGCCCCCGCGCCGGTGCAGAAAGCCGGTAGCGAACACAGCATCAGCGCCCGGGAGCTGGAGAATAAAGGCGCTAACGATTTTGGCTCAATCATGCGCTATGAGCCGCTCATCAGCGCCACCGGGGCCAGCGGCGGCTCCGGCAACGGCAAAAGCGGATTCGACCGCGGAGGTTACACCGGCTACAACATTCGCGGTATGGAGAGCAACCGCGTCGGTATCGACGTGGACGGTATCGCGCAACCCAACGCCACTGGCCGCGGCTACGTCGGCCGCGCCGGGCTCAACACCTTCGGCATCGGCCGCGATTATATCGACCCGTATATGTACGGCAGCGTGGATATCCAGTCCGGCGCCACCTCGACGGAAACGGCCAACAGCGCTATCGGGGGGAATGTCTCCTTCCGCCCGAAATCAGCGGATGATTACCTGCGCCCGGGCAAGACCAGCGCCTTCGGCTACCGCAGCGGTTACGACTCTGCGGATCGCAGCTGGCACAACGGGGTGACCGTCGCCGGCGGCGATGAGTTCCTGCGCGGGATTTTGGTCTATAGCCGCCGTGACGGCCAGGAAACCGAAAACAACAGCGGCACCGTCGACGCCTACCCGGCGAACTGGCACTCCGATGCTTTTCTGGCCTCCGGGATCTGGCAGCCTAACGATGAGCACAAGCTGACCAGCACCTTCGACTATTACCATAAAACCAACCACACCCACTACGATACCTGGGACTCCAGCGGCAACAGCACCATCGGCACCGCCAACCAGACCAGCCAGACCCGGCGCTGGGGCCTGAGCCTGAAGGATGACTGGACGCCGATGAACGACTACCTCGACAGCGTCTCCACAAAAATCTACTACCAGCATACCGAAGCCCATGACTGGACTTATATGCCGGACAGCGTCACCCGCAGAATGCAGACGGTGAACTCTAACTACGATACCGACACCTGGGGCCTGCAGACCGCGCTGGCGAAAACCCTGGGCCGCCACGATCTGAGCGCCGGTTTCAACGCCAGCACCAGCAAAACCCAGCGGCCGTTCAGCCAGTCGCCGATCCCCAGCGTTTACAGCGAGATCATGCAGCCGGAGGCAGACAGCCGCAGCTACACCCTCGGCGGCTTTGTCCAGGATAAGATCAACTTCGATCTCGACAGCCACAACTTCGCCGTTATTCCCGGCGTGCGCGTGGTGCATCAATCGACTAAGCCGGAAAATCTGTCCGATCTCGCCGCCAACAGCAGCGTGCTGAGCGAATCGTCGGTGGCGAATCTGTACGGCAAAAACAGCGATACCCAGGTTCTGCCGTCGTTGACCTTCCAGTACGACCTCACCCCGCGCCTGATGACCTACCTGCAGTACCAGCGCGGGGCGCAGTTCCCCAACGCCAGCCAGCTGTATGGCTCCTGGAACCTCGGCTCCAGCTACGCCGGCAGCCAGCAGTATGCCCTGATCGGCAATACCGATCTGAAGACGGAAACCAGCGATAATCTCGAGTGGGGGCTGAAAGGGGAAGTTACCGAAGGCATCACCCTGCGCACGGCGCTGTTCTACAACAGCTATAAGAACTTTATCGCCTATACCCGCTATACCCGCGCCAACAATCCGGGCCAGTTCACGAATGTGCCGTCGAACATCTACACCATTTATCAGGCGGAAAACCGCGATAAAGCCTATATCTACGGCGGTGAGATTAGCACCAAATTTAACTTTGGCACCTGGTTTGAGCAGGTGGACGGCCTGAGCGCCACCCTCGCCCTCGGCTATAGCGAAGGGAAATCGAAATCCAGCTACAGCGGCGATAAATACGTCGACCTCGACAGCGTGGCGCCAATGAAAGCCATCGTCGGCGTGGCGTGGGACGATCCGGCGAAACGCTACGGCACCGCCCTGACGGCGACCTTTGTCAAAGGGAAACAGGCGACCGCCACCAACCGCGAAAGCTACAGCAACAGCGGATCCGCCATCACCGATGCCAGTAGCGACTATATGCGCGTGCCGGGCTACGGCATGCTGGACTGGACCGCGTACTGGCAGGTGGCGAAAAACGTGCGCCTCAATGGCGGGGTCTACAACCTCACCGATCGTAAATACTGGGATTACCTGAGCAGCCGCAATATCGAGACCGGCACCAACCAGGACGCCAACGATAAAGCGCTGGCGGTGATGCCGGGCCGCACCTGGCAGCTGGGCGTCAACGTCGACTTCTGATTGCCCGAATAATAACGCACCTGCCCCCGGCCCGCCGGCCGGGGATATTCATCGTCGAGAAGGATATGATTATGCCAAATGCACACCCTGACCTGTGGCAGCGCTACCAGGCCACCAAAGCGGCCAGTACCGCGAAATATGCCCGCGATATCGCCGCGGAAATGGGGATCAGCGAAGCCGAGCTGACCGCCGCCCGCCTCGGTCATGATGCCGTGCGCCTGAGCGATGACGCCCGGGCGCTGATTGCCGCCCTGGAGCGCGTCGGCGAAACCAAATGCATCTGCCGCAACGAGTATGCCGTGCATGAGCAGGTGGGCCAGTTCACGCACCAGCACCTCAGCGGCCACGCCGGGCTGGTGCTGAACCCGCGCGCGCTCGACCTGCGTCTGTTCCTCAGCCAGTGGGCCAGCGCCTTCCATCTGAACGATAATGGCCGTCAGAGCATCCAGTTTTTCGACCACCACGGCGACGCCCTGCTGAAAGTCTATGCGACCACGCAGACCGACATGGCGGCCTGGGAGACCCTGATCGCGGAATATCGGGTGACGGCGCCGGCACCGCTGACCCTGCGCCCGCTGGAGCCGGTGAAATATGCCGATACCGCCGACGGCGCCGCCCTGGAGAACGACTGGCGCGCGATGACCGACGTTCACCAGTTCTTTGGTCTGCTGCGTAAATATCAGCTTTCCCGCCAGCAGGCCTTCCGTCTGGTGAGCGACGACCTCGCCTGCCGCGTGGATCGCCATGCGCTGCCGTCGCTGCTGGAGACGGTGCGCCAGGAGGGCAATGAAATCATGATTTTCGTCGGCAATCGCGGCTGCGTGCAGATCTTTACCGGCGCCCTGGAAAAGCTGGCCCCCATGCGCGGCTGGCTGAATATCTTCAATACTACTTTTACCCTGCATCTGCGCGAAGAGAGCGTCGATGAAGTGTGGGTGACCCGCAAGCCGACTTCGGACGGACACGTCACCAGCGTCGAACTGTTCGCTAAAGACGGCACCCAGATTGCCCAGCTCTACGGCCAGCGCAGCGAGGGGCACCCCGAGCAGACGCAATGGCGCCAGCAGGTAGACCGCCTGACCCGTGAAGGGCAGCCCGCATGATGCGCTGGTTACTGCTCTTGATCGCTTTCCCGCTGCTGAGTCACGCCGCCGTTGAGCGGCTCGTCACACTCGGCGGAGATGTCACTGAGATCGTTTATGCCCTTCACGCGGAGGAGAGCCTGGTGGCGCGGGACAGCACCAGCAGCTGGCCCCCGGCGGCGCAAAAGTTGCCGGACGTCGGCTACCTGCGACAGCTGAACGCCGAGGGGATCCTCGCGTTACGCCCGCAGCTGGTGTTAGCGAGCGCCCAGGCGCAGCCCTCGCTGGTCTTACACAAAGTGCAGGCGAGCGGGGTGAAGGTGGTGAACGTGCCGGGCGGCGAAAGTCTGTCCGCGATCGATAACAAAGTGGCCGTCATTGCCGAAGCGTTAGGCAAAACGGCGGCAGGCGACGCGCTGCGCCAGCAGCTTCAGCAGCAGATCGCCGCCATTCCAACGCAGCCGGTTGCTAAGCGGGTGCTGTTTATTCTCAGCCACGGCGGAATGAATACCCTGGTGGCCGGACAGCATACCGCGGCCGATGGCGCCATTCGCGCCGCCGGATTGCAGAACGCGATGCAGGGCTTCGACCACTATCGCGCCATGTCGCAGGAAGGGGTCGCCGCCAGCCAGGCGGATCTGGTGGTGATCTCCGCCGATGGTCTCAAAGGGATGGGCGGCGAAGCCGGGCTGTGGAAACTGCCCGGCCTGGCGCAGACCCCGGCGGGGCGTCATAAACAGCTGCTGACGATCGACGATATGGCCCTGCTGGGCTTCGGGCCGCGCACACCGCAGGCGATAATCGCGCTGCGAAACAAAGCGGAGCAGTTGCCCTGATGCGCCCTGCCCTCGCTCGCCGTTTGCTGCTGATGACGCTGCTGCTGGTCTCCCTGACGTTGTTTGCCACCACCCTCGGCGCCATGCGCTTGCCGCTGGTCAACCTGCTGCCTTCCGGGGATGACATGCTGCGCCATATCTGGCTGACCATCCGTCTGCCGCGGGTGCTGCTGGCCCTGCTGGTGGGCGCGGCGCTGGCCCTCTCCGGCTGCGTGATGCAGGGGCTGTTTCGCAACCCGCTTGCCGACCCGGGCCTGCTGGGCATCAGCAGCGGCGCCGCGCTGGCGGTGGCCAGCTGGCTGGTGCTCCCGTTCTCCGCTGCGGGGCTGATCGCTCTGTATATGCCGATGCTGGCGGCGTTTATTGGCAGCCTGGCGGTGATGGTGGTGATTTTCATCCTCAGTCGGGCGGAGGAGGGTTCGCTGTCGCGCCTGCTGCTGGTGGGGATCGCCATCAACGCGCTGTGCGGCGCGCTGGTCGGCGTCCTGTCCTGGCTGAGCAATGACGCCCAGCTGCGCCAGCTGTCGCTGTGGGGAATGGGCAGTCTGGGCCAGGCCGAATGGCCGACGCTGCTGGTGGCCGCGACCTTGATTATCCCGGCTGCGCTGGCGGTGTGGTGGATGGCGTCCCGCCTCAATCTGCTGCAGCTTGGCGATGAAGAGGCGCACTATCTCGGGGTCAACGTGCAGGCGCTGCAGCGCTGGCTGCTGCTGTGCAGCGCGGTGCTGGTGGCCGCCGCGGTGGCCATCAGCGGAGTCATCGGCTTTATCGGCCTGGTGGTGCCGCACCTGATGCGCCTGTGGCTGGGACCGGACCATCGCGGACTGATCCCCGGCTCGCTGCTGGCCGGCGCGATCCTGCTTCTGCTGGCCGACACCCTGGCCCGCACCGTGGCGGCGCCGGCGGAGATACCGGTCGGTCTGCTCACCAGCCTGCTGGGCGCCCCCTGGTTTCTGTGGCTGGTCTTTCGTCGGGAGAACTCCAGACATGGTTAATGAATACTGCGCACAGGGGCTGTCACTTCACCTTGGTAAACGACAGATTATCGACAACGTCTCCGTCGCGCTGCGCGGCGGCGAGATGACGGCGCTTATCGGGCCGAACGGCGCCGGGAAATCCACTCTGCTGCGCCTGTTGACCGGCTATCTGACTCCGGACAGCGGCACCCGCCATCTTGCAGGCAAGCCGCTGGAGGCCTGGTCCCCCGAGGCGCTGTCGCGCCGGCGGGCGGTCATGCTGCAGCGAACGGCCCTGCAGGCCGACTGGACGGTGGAAACGGTCATTGCCATGGGACGCTCACCGTGGGGCGCGACGGCGGATCCGGCGGTGCTGGCGGCGGTGATGGCCGTCACCGGCTGCGATGGCCTTGCCGGTCGCCGCTATCCCGGCCTCTCCGGCGGCGAGCAGCAGCGGGTACAGCTGGCCCGCTGTCTGGCGCAGCTATGGCGCGACGGCGCGCCGCAGGGCTGGCTGTTTCTCGATGAGCCCACCTCGGCGCTGGACCTTTACTATCAGCAGCACCTGCTGCGTTTGCTCAAACGGCTCACCGCCGGCGGGCAACTGCACGTCTGCGTGGTGCTGCATGACCTTAACCTCGCCGCCCTGTGGGCCGACCGCATCCTGCTGCTCCACCAGGGACATCTGGTCGCCCAGGGCACGCCGCAGGAGGTGATCCAGCAGCCGGTTATCCATCGCTGGTACGGGGCGGATGTCCGCCTCGTCCAGCACCCGGACAACGCGGTCCCCCAGGTTTATCTGGCGCCGTAACCCCCGCGCGGCGCAACTGGAATCCGGATCGCGCCGCGCTTACGCTTTCTGGCAATAATTGCCTGCATTATATTATTGAGGGTCATTTATATTTAAAATCTATACCAATGGCGTAATAACCCAATGAAATATTTACGACAGCTATTTTAAATATAAACCATCATTACAGAGAAGATATTTCCCGTATTAATCCAAAAACGACACATTGATTATTTACTGCGCTTAATCAACTCGATACACTGTTTTCTTACTAATGATAATAGAGGGAAGAAGAAGCATGGCTATTCCAGGTAATATGTGGATATACGACGACGGTGGGGCACTAATCAAAGGTGGTTGTGATGTTGCAGACAGGGAGTTCAGCATCGAATTTAAAGGGTTTCATCACAATCTCTCCATTCCCACTGATAATGCCACTGGCAAGCCTACCGGCACTCGTCAGCACTCACCAATGATCATCGTTAAAGAATTCGACTATTCCAGTCCATACCTCTACAAAGCAGTAGCTACTGGTCAGAACCTGAAATCTGCTGAAATCAAATGGTATAAAATCAGCGATGCTGGTCAAGAAGTGGAATACTTCAATATGCTACTTGAAGGCGTCCGAATCGTATCAATATCTCCTACAATGGCTTCCCCAGAAGACAAGAACAACAACCATCTTGAATCTGTCGAACTTAGATATGAGAAGATCACCTGGAAACATTGTGACGGAAATATAATTTTCACCGATGCCTGGAATGAAAGACAAACAGCATAATAGATGAGCAAATGGATACGACAGAAGAACTAAATGGAACCTATTTCTATCACGGACAATCCAATCTTTCGGCTGGTGAACTTTTTGATGTCATTTTTCTTGAACAATTTTGTGACGAACTTGGCATTGGTATTGAATCTGGTGCCGCTATCCTCGCCGGGCAACCTTGGCTAAAAACCAGAACAAAGCCAGGAGAGGCAATAAAAGGAACAAGTGTTGTTTCTAAATATGGAAGGATGCTTCTGAGAAATGCAAAAACTCCATTTGGTATTAGGGTTCCTACACCCGTTGGTGTAAGAATGAGAAAAACGAATAGTCTTGCTGCTGTTATCGCCCGTTATGTTCCGTGGTTAGGTTGGATAGGACTTGTAAACTCAATTTATCAAGTTTCAAGAAAAACTCAGGAAAAATACAACCTAATAGCTCGCCCCAAAGACCGTATACAATGGACATCCTTTTAATGAAAAGCATTCAAGATCAGGTTTTAGACTTGTTTAAAGATGAGATCTCAACCCGTTTAGATAAAAATTGGAAAGAAATCCCATTGGAACTTGATTATGACTTATTTGATGCTCCCGGCGACGATCTGCATGACGCTTTAAATAAATTTGAACAAAAATTTAATGTTGATCTTTCCAGTGTTAAATGGTCGTGTTATTTCCCTTGGGAGAATACGCCAATGCTAACTCGGTGGTTTAAAGTAAAACGAGAAGATGTAGAAAAAATGCGTAAACCTTTAACCATCAAAATGTTTGCCGAATCAGCAAAAGCAGGTAAATGGCTTTACGACTAGCAACCACAAGCCGTTGTCGTAACGAGGTCTGCGGCCAGAAGGCAGAACAACATCGACGGCGAACGTAATGCATGAAGACGATCGCGTGGCGGCGGTTCAATCACTGTGACGGTACCCCGCCCCCTCTGCAACTGGAATCCGGATCGCGCCGCGCGCTTTCGTCGGTTTCCCTCACCTGCCCATCTCCGTTATTATGTCTCATCCATGTGATAACGACGACAACTACAAAATCGCAGCCATTTCAAATCAGGGATCTGGATAACACCCCATGAGCACAATTGACAATCTCGACGCCCACACGCCGATGATGCAGCAGTACCTTTACAAATAACATAACCGAATGATATATATAGAAAAAAAATAAAACACATCTCATTAGTTTACTCATGAGCTACATTTACAACATGTAATTCACTGATGGCATTAGACACCGATTCGGTAAATGATTGGCTATAAGTCGTACATCACAAAAAAGAGTTCAGACTAACTCAATGAGATCATTTTGTCTGAAGTTCACACTGATAAACATTGAATAACATTTTTTTGCTGATAATATACTTTAACCGCTGAGGCACTCTCTCCTGCTAACAGACTCCCATAGTATGCTTGCTTTGCACATGGGGTGTGAAGGCTATCAGTAGTTTACTGAGAAAAGATGGAGTTAAAAGCCATGACTCGTGAAAAAGTTGTGCTGGTTCGCCAGTATGATCGTTTCCGAAATGGGCAATGGGAAACGGTGTGCCAGCACACTCGCTCCCTGCCACATCGTTGATTCGATTCAGAGTGGCCTCAGTGGTAACCACTTACTTCTACTAAACAACCTCCTCAATTTCTAATCCTAACATTTTATTGAAATGCTTTTCATCATTAGTCTTTTTAAATATACCCTCGAACATTTCCAAATATTTATTAGCTGAAATCTGACCTAAATTACTTATATTAATTGAATCTGAATGTGAACCTCTATTTATATAACGATAAAAAGTTTTATAATTTATGTCAGTTTCAGAGCTAACAAGATTATCAAGTTCCTCACTCAACTTTTCCATTTTACAAGAGAATGAGAAATAATATTCAAGAATATTCCTCATAATATTTGGCAATACTATAGGATTAAGCTTTCCTTGTTTAACATCTTTTAAAACCATCCACAGAGCTTCATATTCATTCTTTATCTCATCTCTGTTTATAGTTAATATATCACTATACTGATCTTTAATAACACGATAAAGTTGGTATTTCTTATCAAATACATCTTTCTTAGTCGGAGCAACTTTTATTAATTCTTGGAAGAAAAACAAATTGTGCGTGAGGATAACAATTTTAGTGTTCTCATTTTTTTTAATTAGTCGATGATGGATCAGGGATGATATCTCATAAATATAGTCATGCGATAGACTTGATATAGGATCATCTATAACAATTAACTTTTCTTTAGAGCTGTTTGTCTCAGAACCCAACCGACCATCACACAACTCAAGAAAATAAAGGAATGTAATTAAGGTTTTTTCACCTTCACTAAGTGTTTTATAAATATTATTTTCAATACCATTATCTCTGCAAATCTGGAAAAAATCACTTTCCTCTTTTTTCTTTAGCTTAAAATGAACAATACCAAGCGATTTAAGTGTTCTATTTATTTTACGTATTGTCTCGTCTATATTTGATACCTTCTGGCTCAAACTAATGACCTCAGAGCTTAATTTCTCTATATCGTCTAAACCCCCCCTGTTTTTTGAAAGAATATTTTCCCTTTCAGCATTTAGGTCTAAAAGTTGTTTGCTATAAGTTTCTATAAGGTCATTACAAATAAATCTTATTGCACGCCATAACTTTGTTTTAAGTTCATTGACACTGACATCATAATTATTAACCTTTAAATTAATCTCATGTATTTCAGAGTTATAATTTTCTATCTTTTGAATAAGGATATATAAACTTGGATTTTCAATAACAAAGTCTATACATTGAGAAGGCTTATCTAACTTTTCTTGTATAGATTTTAGATTGGACTGAAAAATGACATTACAATCATCAACAATGTTAAAAATTTCATTTTTATCGGTGATATAACTATTTGATGACACAGATGCTTTTATCGCATCGACATAATTGTGTGTTGCTTCTTTATATGTGGTATATATTTTAGTTATTTCATGAATAGTTTTATCATACGAATCATCAAATACTTTCTTTACTTCAGATTTAAAGTGTTCATTTATTGTTTTTTCTTGACAGAAAGGGCAATGTTCATCTTCAATATATACTAAACCAGTTCTTATCCAATCAGCATTTCCGAGCTTATCAATAAGTACTGATAAATAGCTATCACCAGAAGCAGTCAAAGATAATGATAATATATTTATTTGCTCATCAGAAAGCTTCGGAATGGGAGGCATAACAATGGTATCATATGTAGTATTTTTATTATCCTTAAGCTTCCCATACTCAAAAGTTAAATTTAAGGTGTCAGTATCCTCCATATCTATTTGCTGACTGACTCGTTGAAAGAAAGTTGCTTTTTGTAAAAAACCAACCATCAGTTCTCCTAAACCGCCATCTTTCTTCCTAATATGTGCAGTTTTATTCCATATATCAGTCTGATAACTATCCTTAACTTTATCTATCATTTCTTCTTTTTTTTCAAGTTCTGAACTTATACTTGATAATTTTTTCTTCAGACTTGCTATTTTTCCATTATTTAATTCTATTGCCTCCATTACTTCTTTATTTTCTTGACTCAAGGTAAAAATACCTGGCTGTTCAGATTTATTATAAAATGAATCCTCCACAAACTGACTATTGTAGACAATAAACTTATATTCATCATTACATTCAAAAGAGCAATTTTTATAAGCTTCATCATCTGACTTATAAAAATAACCAGATATCGTTGATTTACCAGAGCCATTCTGGCCATAGACTAAATTTATTCTCTTCGAAAGATCTAATATGACTGATTTATCACTACGATAACTTCTTACAGCCCTTATATTAAGCTTACTCATTCCAATAATCCTTATATAGCATGATAATACGACACTACTACCCTTAAAGATATGTAAGGGTATATATCTTAATAATGCTAATTATTTCCACCGTAATAGTTTCATAGCTATACCACCATCAACTAATAGCGGACAAATCCCATTGACAATAGCATACCGTAATGCTTACTTTTTGCCATCCTTAATGATGAGTTGAAATACAACAGATATAACATTTACATGTCATCATGAGATTTTATATACCGACAGGTTATATATATCTAAGATAACTTTGTTGATGCGTTTTTAACCTTTAAAAAATATAATATTGAAAGCTTGTCAGTTTATATTTAAATAAATTTTATAGTAAACATGCAGAGAGAAAACACTCAACAAGCAAGGGCTAACTTATCGAAGCTACGCTTCTCAAGTTGACCTTGCTTTTTCACCCTTCGGTTGAAAAAGAAAAACTGCCCCATCAAAATGTTTATTTGCTATCAACCTCATAGCTTCGCTGTTTTATTGACATTTATCACAAATAGAATATATCTATATATAGCATAAGGATTATGCAGATAACTAACATATGCAAGGAGTTAGTATGGATAAAACATTCAATTATATAAATAAAAGTTAGTTATCAGAGAATTTGCTAAGAACACATTGTGTTAGCGTCAGGCTAAATAATGATGAATTGCAGCCTCTCAACACCAAGCGTGGCAAAACAAGCAAGGGAGAATGGCTTCGATTAGCTTCACTTGCCAAGTTTCCACCAATAGTTTCCCCAATAAATATAGAAGCATGGAAATCATTGTCTGAAATCTCTCAGAAGCTGAACATCCTGGTAAGTCATCTTGAAAGTAAAAGTGATGGAAGCACATTAACAAAAACGGAGATCTTTGCAGTCAAACGTCAGATATCAGAGCTTCGCTTCTGTCTTACATCTTCGACCGCATCTGTCAGGTAGGTTGCATGAAAGGGATGCAAAAGGTCAAAAGAGGAAAAAACTTTAACGGGCTAATTTCTTATTTATTAAAACCTGCTTCGCACCACAAATCAGCTCCATATGTGATCGGAGGCAATGTCATAGAAAGCTTCGCAGAAGCACTAAGTGCAGAGTTCAATGCGACAAAGCTTCTACGTTCAGATGTCAGCAAACCTGTATGGCATAACTCTTTACGTCAGCCTGTTGGTGAGAGTTTACCAATACAGCAATGGAAAAAGATAGCTGATGACTACAGGGAGGAGATCATTATTTGGCAACGTTTAACTTACATTTTATTACATCATTTAGCCATCCAAAACTGATTAACTCTGGATTAAAATATGAAAATTTTGCGTTTCCCCTATAGGGGAATAGAGTCCAAACTCTGTACACCTGAGAATTAAATCTATATAGTTAACTCTACTGTTTTAATTCTTATTCAGTTTAAATGTAAAAGATAAAGCAAAGATTACGTCGCCAAACGAAATTATTTTTGCTAATTTTATAATTAGAATCTAATCACATCCCAATTGACAATTTCAAATTTATCTTTAGAAACAGGGAAAAATTTCCTTCTGCTTTATTTTCAACCATTGATAAAAGATGATAAGATGTATCTGTATTCATCTTCATCAACCTACAGTGGATGTATCTTCATGAAAAGAGTAGTTAAGTTTGGCATCATCGGAATACCTTTAATAGCCTCTCTCTGTGCAATATACGCTTTTATGTTCCCAAGAGCACCAGATACTCAAAAGACAGATGATATCATTGGCATATGGACATCAGATTATTCATATGATACTGGAGGGATTATAGTTAGAGTAAATGGCGAGACATCATACTTTTCTAATGGAAAATACAATGTTAATGCTGATATGTCTTTTCAACCAGATAGCACAACCATAATAACCTTTGCTACTAATGGTGCTGGAGATTGGAATATTCACGGCAAAGAATTGATAACAACACTTAATACTCTAAAGTCTGCTCCCACTAAAATGGTTTATAAAGGGAAAGTATTGGAATCTCAAGATTTTGATATGATGGAACGAATTTCCAATCAGAAAATTAAAACCATAGAAGATTTCACAGCACCTGGAGCAAGTCAGTCTTATACTATAAAAAATGATGACCATGACATAAAGCTATTAGAAGCCATAAATCCCTTCGGCAAAAACTTCAACATAGAGATGTATAGAAAAAAATAGGAGTATCCACAGACACGAACAGTACTCCATTGCTCGTGTCTATCCTTCCCTCGCATCCTGCTTTATCGCTACCAGAACCCCTACGTGCCCATCCCTGATGAAATGAAGCGCTACTCTACTTCTTGCCGTTCCAAACGTCAGTATGTATGTTTCTTCTCTCTGCTGATAGTTTCTTACGAACATGTTATGGGTAAACAGTATGTCTCAATACAAGATAGAAGAAAAAATCGAATACGCGCCAGATGGTACTGTCATTTCGAGACAATGGGAGATCTACCATCAAGACGGGCGACTCGCGGAAGGAGGGATTGATTCAAAAGAAAAAGCCCAAATAAAAATGGAAGTATTAGAGTTAAATGATGCGTTAAAAATAACAGCTATACCACTCAATGATAGCAAGCCAAAATCTAATGGTTAAATTATTTAGCAAGGATGCTATTATTACTACAACACACCATATAACGGTAAAAAAAGACCATTATCTTTAACCAAATATTGTTCACCTTGATAGGCTCCAGATATAGCCCATCGTAGCCCTTCGTGTGTATTCATCATAATCAGTATCACCATTATCAATCAAAGCCTGGCATATAGACCATGTTATATCTTGTCTTTCCTGGAACGGAAAAGGAATATCATTGTCCTGATACATTTCGTAAAGACACACGACAGCGAAAGCAAAATCATCAAGATTCAATCTTGAAACTATATCACTGTATGTATTTAACTTGTTAGTGTTTATCTTATCTTCAACAAAAACCTGTGCTGATAATGCTGCTATATGCTTATTATCCAGATCTGAAAAATCGTTTTCAAAAAAACGATCTATTGTCAGCTCATTGTTAAATATTTTCTTTAGACCAAAGTAGATCTTATTACTCATTTTATAGATTCCTTTTAATTCCCCTGCTCTATGTAGATAACACATGATTGATAAAAGTCAAAAAGACTAAAAAATATAGTTCGTTAATCATGTTTGAAATAAACCAAAAGCCTTATATATCCCCCTGGCAAGCTCGAAAAAGAGCTGCTCCAAACTACTTACTATCATATTAGATCGAACATAAATAGTATGAAATCATAGATGAGCAGAATTTTACATACTCAGGAAAGCATCAAAATTCTTCTCTTACTATCATATTGTTTTTTAATGATTTATCAATCTTACTAAGTTAATGGGCATGTGTTAATATTATACTGGTACAATGAATTGTGTAATTCACTAACATAAGGTCTGAGTGCATCATGGGAGTAATTTCTGGAGCAGTGTTAACCTCTGTTGGTAATGATATAGCCAAAAGAACAATAGCGTCTGTTTTTGAACTTTTAGCAAAAAAGTATCAACTTATGGATATACTAAAATTTAAGGAACATTACCTTGATTATTGTGAAAAAAATCTTGAAATAAAGACTTTAGTTTCCCAAGATAAATCTTTTAACATAGATGAGATTTATATCCCCATCCATATAATGCAGTCAGGCACTCAGACAAGGCAAGAAATAAATGACCTTACAGCTTTAGATAATGATAGAGCTATATTGTTAAAAGGATTAGCCGGACAGGGAAAATCAACACTATTGCGAAAATTATTATCTAATAATGCAAAAAGATTTAATCGCCTTCCTGTTTTCTTTGAACTAAAAAACTATAATGGTGGAACCTTAGAGCTGTCCATATCAAAATCATTGAGTCATTATGGAGTTGATATATCTGAATACGCGCTACATAAATTACTTTCTGATAGTAATGTCAAAATCTATCTTGATGCATTTGATGAAGTTAAACCTGAATTTAGACTTGAACTTGTTGATGAAATAAAACGTTTCATTAACTCGTTTAACTGTCATGTTATCTGCACCAGTAGGCCTGACACAGAAATAGATACTCTTTCAGAATTCAGAACATTTACTGTATGTGAATTAACTGAAGATCAAATATTTGGCATAATAAAAAACACAGCATCTGACAATGAAAAATGCGAAGAGTTGTGTGCGGCACTTAAACGAAGTCCTTTACACACCAACAAAGATTCAATTCTCAAATCGCCTATATTAGTTGTTTTATTCTGCATTAGCTATAATTTAGGTGAAGACATACCAAACACACTCTCACAATTCTATTCAAATATTTTTGATACTGTTTTCCACCGTCATGATAATATCAAGGGAAAAGTTTACAGAGAGCGCCACTGGAATGATAACAGGCGCATTTATAGAGAACTTTTCGACTGTCTGTGTTTTATCTCCCTTAAAGATGGCCTAAATGGATTTAGTCATCAGAAGTTAGTCAATTTTGTATCAATTTCACTCAAGCATATAAATGAAGACGCTTCCGTAGCTGAAAAAGCTGTTAAAGAATTATCCTCTATCACAAATTTGATTATTGAAGATGGCTTTAATGAATATCGTTTTGTTCATAAGTCAATACAAGAATTTTTTGCCGCATCCTTTATTACTACATTGCACCATGATAAAAAAATTGCATTTTACAAAAGATGTTTTAATGATTATTCTTTTCATACTACATTTCATAGCACGTTATTCTTTCTTGAGGAATTGGATTATTATAATTATCATGAATATGGTTTCATCCCCGCAATTACCGATTTCCTCGGCTTATCTCATAATATAACAATTGATAATTACACAATTCCTACCATTGTAAAAGATGCTTTTTTTGATAAGATCTCTATGAGAGCAAAATTATCTATATTCAAAGCAAGTAATCGAGAAAGCTATGATCTGGAGAAAACAAACTTCGTTTTCGAAGCATCAGAGGCGTACCCTACCCTTTTTTCGAGTGTATTCATCTTTTCTCTTGATTTTTTAAAAATAGAATTAACCGAAAAAGAGTTAATAAGCCTTATTAAAAAAAATGAAAGTATGCTGGAAAACGGGTGGTGTAAATTAAGCATTAGAACAATTCTTGCATTTAAAAATCTACCTGAGTCAGTAGCTTTAGAAGCATTACAATTAGGAATTGATGTTCTTATTCGAAGAAAATTCAATAAAGCGGTTGATAAGTTGAACAATAGAAAACGTTCATTAGATTCAACTGATTATTTCAACTTTTAATTAGGTTATATAATTTATGCTGTTTTATCTTAATTAGATTTGAATGGCTTTATGTTATTTATTATAAGTATCATTAGTCATCGAGCTACCTGTTATATTGGTAGCTCTTTTAGTAAAATTGGCAGTTAGAAAAAACCATCTAAGTTAGCTCTTCAACGCATCATTGAGCGTATATCTTTCCTGTTCAACGTCCGAAGCACAAAAAATATTATTTAGCACTGATATAAATACTTTATGCCAAATAGTTCTTTCATCCTTGTTTTCCTATGTTTGAAAAAGCGCTTTTTCGATAGATATCCAGACAACATCAGTATACGGTTTCAGTAGTAGTTTTTTGAATTCCTTATCAGTGAGAGTTAATGCATGGGATATGATTTTGCTTGTAGAGCCAATAGTGATTCGCCAGAAAGGTTGAGGTTCGGTGAAATCAGATAGGCAGTTAAAGGCTAATCCCCTAAACTGAGCAGCGTGCATTGTATTGCTTACTTTGTGATTATCCCGCCAAGATCGGAGGTCTTTCAAAAGATAATTAACGCGCTGGTTTCTTGCTTTGCTATCTTCAGTCTGATATTGAATGTATTGAGGTCCACCACCGTTCTGTCTGTATCTGGCTAATGATTTAGCACTGATACCAAGATAGAGAGCAGCTAAATCTACACTTAATGTTGTGTCATCAGGCATATCACCAAAAAGTTTCCATACTTCTGATAGTTCTCTCAATGTTTCAACAACACTCATCTCTCAATCCCTTCTATTCACTATTCAGACAATGGCGGGTATTTGGAAGAAGCTAATAGCGCATTGTATAACTTAGGTGCTGTCATCAGCATATGCAATTCAATTCGTTGAAGAGCCTCAAAAATACGATCTTAATCAGGCGTTGCATAACGCTCTGTCGGATCTGTTGTATTTCTATGATTGAGCAATCTCTTCACAACAGCATATGACGTAAGCTCTTCGGCTACACGCCCAAATGTTCGCCTCAAATCATGCATACCAAGTTTAGTAATACCAGCGTCGGCACAAATATACTCTCTCAAACTTTTACTGTCAGAGTAATGGCCGGCTTTGCTACGATTTGATCGAGCAGGGAATACCCATTTCTGTTTTTCTGGACGAATCCCTGAATCCATAACGATATCTCTCCTGTCTTCCAACACCCGTTTCACGGCATCACAGATCGGAAGCTCATAGTCATTTCGGTTTTTTGTGTCATAGAAGCGAATGAGCCGATTTTCAAGATCTACATAACTTGTCATTTTTGCTTCTTCGCTTGTTAGTGTTTCCTTCCAACATAGCGATGCTGTTTCTTCCTTTCTGGCACCTAACAGGACAGTCAGTAGCAGATAATCGCACCCAAGGCGGTTGAAGCTTCTCTTGTTATGCAATGCAGACAAGAATCGCCCAAGCGTGTCCTTTGGTGATAGAGGATTTCTTACTCCTTTCGCTTTGTAGCTGTCTTCAAGCTCGGATCGAGTCCTGAACTTCTTCTGCACCTTTAAGATACTGAAAGGATTGTAAGATAGAGAAGGTTGTCGTTGTTGAGTCTGTGCATTACTTGCTTCGATATCGATTGCATGTCTGACAGCAACATTCGCCCACCTGAATGTTTGCTCAGATGCTGTTCTTGCTCTTGAAGCAATCTCATCAAACTTACGAAGAATTTCATTACCAGTAAGATCTTTAACTCGTAAACCAGCCCATTCCTTTAAACGATTTTCTGCCTTGTCCAACACTGACAGTGTGTTTGGTTTGGCTGGTTTCGATCTACCAAGGAGATGTTGGCGGTATTGAGCAAAGACTTCACTGATCGTGAGTTCAGAAGCATCCGTTTCTCGCTTAATTTTGTTAGGGTTTCTCTTTGTTGCGATCATTGTCTGAACCAACTGTTGAGCTACCTCACGGGCTTGATCGATACTTGGAAAATCGGACACATTTCCAACCTTTACTTTCAAGACAGAGCTTGGCTTCTTACCCTCACTGACATTACGATCTGACGAGGCTACTCTTCGCTGGATTACATAGGTTTTTTTCGTCAAACTGACCTTCACACCGAAGCCAACAGGTGAATCTCAGTGATCATCAAAAACTATGTAAGGTTTTTGGTCAGGGTTAGCTTCGAAAACGACTTTTCCAGCATGGTTAAGGGCAGGCTTCACATCAATGCTTAACTTATTGATAATAAAAGCCTGATTGAGAGTTGTTTTCAAAGTAACACCACCATTTGTAGCCCAAAGAAAGAGTAAAACCAATCTATCACGCATTGGGCTACAAGTGAGCTACAAATTTGTGGGTTCATGTGAGTTTAACAGGGGTTTAAATGGGGCCACATGAGTACCTGAAAGATTAAAAAAATGAGTAAAATCAATATGAATGAAGACATTGAGAAGGACTTCTCTAGCCATACGCCCATGATGCAGCAGTATCTCAAGCTAAAGGCGCAACATCCTGACATTCTGCTGTTTTACCGGATGGGGGATTTTTACGAGCTATTTTATGACGATGCGAAACGCGCCTCGCAGCTGCTCGATATCTCGCTGACCAAGCGCGGCGCCTCCGCGGGCGAACCGATACCCATGGCCGGCATCCCCCACCACGCCGTAGAGAACTACCTCGCCAAACTGGTCAATCAGGGCGAGTCGGTGGCCATTTGCGAGCAGATTGGCGACCCGGCCACCACCAAGGGGCCGGTCGAGCGTAAAGTGGTGCGTATCGTCACCCCGGGCACCATTAGCGATGAAGCGCTGCTGCAGGAGCGCCAGGACAACCTGCTGGCCGCCATCTGGCAGGACAGCAAAGGCTTCGGCTACGCGACGCTGGATATCAGCTCCGGGCGCTTTCGTCTGAGCGAACCGGCCGACCGCGAAACCATGGCGGCAGAGCTGCAGCGCACCAACCCGGCGGAACTGCTTTATGCGGAAGATTTTGCCGAATCGTCGCTGATCGAGGGCCGCCGCGGTCTGCGCCGTCGCCCGCTGTGGGAATTTGAAATCGACACCGCGCGCCAGCAGCTAAACCTGCAGTTCGGCACCCGCGATCTGGTCGGCTTCGGCGTCGAAAACGCCCCGCGCGGCCTGTGCGCCGCCGGCTGCCTGCTGCAGTATGTCAAAGACACCCAGCGTACCTCGCTGCCGCACATCCGCTCCATCACCATGGAACGCCAGCAGGATAGCATCATTATGGATGCCGCCACCCGCCGTAACCTCGAGATCACCCAGAATCTGGCCGGCGGCACCGACAACACCCTGGCCTCGGTACTCGACTGTACGGTGACGCCGATGGGTAGCCGGATGCTCAAGCGCTGGCTGCATATGCCGGTCCGCGATACCGCCGTGCTGGTGGAGCGCCAGCAGACCATCGGCGCGCTGCAGGAGCGCTATACCGAGCTGCAGCCGGTGCTGCGCCAGGTCGGCGATCTGGAGCGTATTCTGGCGCGTCTGGCGCTGCGTACCGCCCGGCCGCGCGATCTTGCCCGCATGCGTCATGCCCTGCAGCAACTGCCTCTGCTGCGTGAGCTGCTGGCCGACGTTGACAGTCAGCCGGTGCAAAAATTGCGCGAGAAAATGGGCGAGTTCACCGAACTGCGCGAACTGCTGGAGCGCGCGGTGATCGACGCCCCGCCGGTGTTGGTCCGCGACGGCGGGGTCATCGCCCCGGGCTATAGCGAAGAGCTGGACGAGTGGCGGGCGCTGGCCGATGGCGCCACCGATTATCTCGATAAGCTGGAGATCCGCGAGCGCGAGCGGCTGGGCCTCGATACCCTGAAAGTCGGCTACAACGCCGTCCACGGCTACTACATCCAGATCAGCCGCGGCCAGAGCCACCTCGCGCCGATCCACTACGTGCGCCGCCAGACGCTGAAAAACGCCGAACGCTACATTATTCCTGAGCTGAAGGAATACGAAGATAAGGTGCTGACCTCCAAGGGCAAAGCGCTGGCGCTGGAAAAACAGCTTTATGACGAACTGTTCGACCTGCTGCTGCCGCATCTCGCCGATCTGCAAACCAGCGCCAGCGCGCTGGCCGAGCTGGACGTGCTGGTCAACCTGGCGGAACGCGCGGAAACCCTGAACTACTGCTGCCCGACCTTTAGCGATAAGCCAGGCATTCGCATCAGCGAAGGCCGCCATCCGGTGGTCGAGCAGGTGCTGAAAGAGCCGTTTATCGCTAACCCGCTGCAGCTGGCGCCGCAGCGGCGGATGCTGATCATTACCGGGCCGAACATGGGCGGTAAAAGTACCTATATGCGCCAGACCGCGCTGATTGCGCTGCTGGCCTATATCGGCAGTTACGTCCCGGCGCAGAAGGTGGAGATCGGGCCCATCGATCGCATCTTTACCCGCGTCGGCGCGGCGGATGACCTGGCCAGCGGCCGCTCGACCTTTATGGTGGAGATGACTGAAACCGCCAATATCCTGCACAACGCTACCGAACACAGCCTGGTGCTGATGGATGAGATTGGCCGCGGCACGTCCACCTACGACGGGCTATCGCTGGCGTGGGCCTGTGCGGAAAATCTGGCCAACAAAATCAAGGCGCTGACGCTGTTCGCCACCCACTACTTCGAGCTCACCCAGCTGCCGGAGAAAATGGAAGGCGTCGCCAACGTCCACCTCGACGCGCTGGAGCACGGCGATACCATCGCCTTTATGCACAGCGTGCAGGACGGCGCGGCCAGCAAGAGCTATGGCCTGGCGGTCGCCGCGCTGGCGGGGGTGCCGAAAGAGGTGATCAAGCGCGCGCGGCAGAAACTGCGCGAGCTGGAGAGTATCTCGCCCAACGCGGCGGCGACCCAGGTCGACGGCACGCAGATGTCGCTACTCGCCGCCCCGGAAGAGACCTCGCCTGCGGTTGAGGCGCTGGAGAATCTTGATCCGGACTCCCTGACCCCGCGTCAGGCGCTGGAGTGGATCTACCGTCTGAAAAGCCTGGTCTAGCCACCCATTAAGGTGAAAAACGGCAGCGCTGTGAAGCGCTGCCGTTTTAGTAAACAAAAAAATGGGTGCTAGAGGATGCGTCCTGACAACCCATACGCGGGGTTGCCCTCGCGCGGATGCTACTTCTTCGATTCGTAAGCGAGAACAGCTTTAAACTCAATATTACGCTCTTTAATACTCAGCTCGCATAGTGAGCTGTGCACCAACAGCGTAAATCCCAGTACCGTAATACAGAGTACGATGATTGCCACAAGGGCATATTTTGTCAGCATATCTTGCCTCCCTGCAAAGAAGAGACTAACATCTGAATTGTCTATGTTCACTCGCTAGCCTCAGTTGATAGAAATATCTCCTGGGGCTTTCGTCTGTCTGGGGGCCTGGTAATGCTCAAGGCCAGACAGCCTCAAGCACCCGCCGCAATTCTACACTCGTCAGGGCGTGAAATTTATCTGCAAGGAATTAATCAGACGAATTTTATAATAATCTGGATGCAGGCTCGCAAAGTCATCCCGGTATATTAACCCTTCACGTAATTTTTTAATTTAATGAAAAAATAATTTCCATAATTGTACTAAATATAAAAAAGGCCCGACTTAGCGGGCCCCTTTCATTAACGCTTATCTTCCGGCAATAGCGGCGGTACGTGCGGCACCTGCGGCGCCTCATCGATATCTTTCTGCGTCATGCGGAACGCTTCCGGATAGTGTTCGCGGCTGGTGCGGCGCAGCGGCTCGGTATCTCGCCAGGTGTAAAGACAGTGCTGGCACTGATACACGGTCCAGACCCCTTTCACCGGCGAGGTCGCCATGACTTCAATCTTTTCATCGGCGCAACGTGGACAAATCATCTTCTTCTCCTTATTTACGGTTGGCCAGCATAGCGGTCAGTTTTTCAGCCCAGGCTTTGGTTTCCGGCAGATCCTGCACCGGCTGGCTGTAGTGACCGCGAAGGTCCGGCGCAACCGGAGTGGTGGCGTCGATAATCAGTTTGTCGGTAATGCCTGCCGGGCTGGAGCCTGGGTCAAGTTCAAGGACCGACATGTTCGGCAACTGCACCAGGTCTCCCGCCGGGTTAACCTTCGAGGAGAGCGCCCACATCACCTGCGGCAGGTTGAACGGGTCGACGTCTTCATCAACCATGATCACCATCTTCACATAGCCGAGGCCGTGGGGAGTGGTCATCGCCCGCAGGCCCACCGCGCGGGCAAAACCGCCGTAGCGTTTTTTGGTGGAGATGATCGCCAGCAGACCATGGGTGTACATGGCGTTGACCGCCTGCACTTCCGGAAATTCGGCCTTCAGCTGCTGATACAGCGGTACGCAGGTCGCCGGGCCCATCAGATAGTCAATCTCGGTCCACGGCATACCGAGGTAGAGCGATTCAAAAATCGGTTTGCTGCGATAAGAGACTTTGTCGATACGCACTACCGTCATGTTACGACCGCCGGAGTAGTGACCGGTAAATTCACCGAACGGCCCCTCGATCTCACGCTTACGCCCTTCAATGACCCCTTCGAGGATCACTTCCGAACCCCAGGGCACGTCAAAGCCGGTCAGCGGCGCGGTAGCGATGGGATACGGGCTCTCGCGCAGCGCGCCAGCCATCTCATATTCAGACTGATCGTATTTCAGCGGCGTGGCGCCCATCAGGGTAATAATCGGGTCGTTACCGAGGGTAATGGCGATCGGCAGATCTTCCCCACGCTCTTCCGCTTTGTGCAGATGCAGCGCGATATCGTGCATCGGTACCGGCTGCAGGCCGAGCTTGCGCTTGCCTTTGACTTCCATGCGGTAGATACCGACGTTTTGCTTACCGAAGTTATCTTTATCCAGCGGATCGCGTGAAACGACACAGGCTTTATCGAGGTAGAAACCGCCGTCACCATCATTGAGGCGGAACAGCGGCAGAATATCGAACAGGTTGATATCATCGCCATCAACAGTATTTTCTTCCCACGCCGGGTTGGCGCGGCGCTCTGGCGTCACCGGGAAGTTATCCCAGCGGCGAATGAACTCATCAATCTGCTTTTTCACCGGCGTGTTAGGCGGCAGGCCCAGCGAGATGGCATGGTTCTGCCACGAGCCGATGGTGTTCATCGTCACGCGAGCGTCGTTAAAGCCGCGAATATTATCGAACCACAGCGCCGGGGCACCGTCGCCGATGCGTCCGGTCGCATTGGCGGCCGCCGCCAGATCGGGCTCAGCGTTCACCTCTTCGCTGATTTTCAGCAGTTGTCCCTGGTCATCCAGCGCCTGCAAAAAGCTGCGCAAATCATCAAAAGCCATTATTCGATCTCCTGTGCAAATTGTTCTGCCGTGCGCAAGCCGTTCCAGCGGCGCGCTTTGTGATAGTCGAGGCCAAACTGATCCAGCACCCGGGTGACGATATGATTGGTGATATCGTCAACCGTCTCCGGGTGGTTGTAGTAAGCTGGCATCGGCGGGACCATCGCCACGCCCATGCGGGACAGCGCCAGCATGTTCTCCAGATGGATCGTGCTGAGCGGCATTTCCCGCGGGACCAACACCAGCTTGCGCCCCTCTTTGAGCACCACGTCCGCCGCGCGGCCCACCAGCCCTTCGGCATAACCCGCGCGAATGCCTGCAAGCGTTTTCATACTGCAGGGAATAACGATCATGCCGTCGGTACGAAATGAACCGGATGAGATGGTGGCGGCCTGGTCTGCCGGGCTGTGGGAAAAGTCCGCCAGCGCGGCCACTTCGCGCGCCGTCCAGGGCGTTTCCAGCTCGATGGTGGTTTTGGCCCATTTCGACATCACCAGATGGGTTTCCACCTCCGGCATATCGCGCAGCGCCTGCAGCAATGCCACCCCAAGCGGTGCCCCGGTGGCCCCCGTCATCCCAATAATCAGTTTCATTCCAGACCTCATTAATTTTGTTCGTGTACGAACTTTATATTTAAACTACCCCCTCCAGCCCTTATTGGCAAGATCGTTCGTATACGTGCGCATTTTTAATCAAAACGCAGAAAGGGTATAAAAAGGCGTACGAACGGCTATCATAGAGGTGACAGTTTTGTTACGGAGTATTCATGGAGTTACGAAACGAAGCATTCCACCTGCTGCGCCAGCTTTTTCAACAGCATACCGCCCGCTGGCAGCAGGCGTTGCCGGACCTGACTAAACCTCAGTATGCGGTGATGCGCTCGGTAGCGGAGCACCCCGGGATCGAACAGGTGGCGCTGATTGAAGCGGCGGTCAGCACCAAGGCTACGCTGGCGGAGATGCTCAGCCGAATGGAAGCGCGCGGCCTGGTGCGCCGGGAGCACGATCCGGCCGATAAACGCCGCCGTTTTGTCTATCTGACCGACGAAGGCGAGGCGTTGCTTAACCGTTCCATTCCGCAGGGCAATGAGGTCGATGACGAGTTTCTCGGCCGCCTGAGCGATGACGAGCGCGAGCAGTTCTCCCGGCTGGTGCACAAAATGATGGCGCCCTGAACGGGCGCTTAACCGACCTTCTCGCGCAGGAAGTCAATAAATGCCCGCACCCGGGTCGGCAAATGCTGCGAGTCGGGATAAAGGGCATACACGCCCTGCTGTGGGAAATGGTATTCCGGCAGGAGCGGCACCAGCTCCCGCTGCGCCACCTTTTTGGCTACCAGCCATGCGGGCAGCAAGGCGACGCCGCATCCCGCCAGAGCAAAGCTCATCAGCGCCGTAGCGCTATCAGCAGAAAACCGCGGCGCGCTGGCTATCGCGAAATCCACCTCTGTCTGGTGATCCGTGCGCAGCTGCCAGCGCAGCGGCGTCGGCAGGCGCTCGTGAATAATCCACTCAGCTTGCGCCAGATCGGACAGCGTCTGCACCGGATGGCTTGCCAGCCAGGTCGGAGAGGCGACGGGCAGGATCGCGAAACTGGCTATCCGCGTCGCCCGATAGCGGGAATCGGCCAGCGTACCGAGGCGTATCGCCACGTCAAATCGTTCTGAAATGAGGTCGGCATGATGGGAGGAGGAGACGTGGCGCACCCGCAGCGCCGGATGACGACGGGCGAACGCGGCCAGCGCTGGAATGATAACCTGCTCGCCATACTCCGGCGTGGTGGTGATCCGTAGCTCCCCGCTTAAGCCGCTATGGCTGGCCCGCACCTCATCCTGGAGATTTTCCGCCGCGTTCAGGAGCGCTACCCCGCGCTGATAGAACAGCACCCCGGCGTCAGTGAGCCGCAAACGCCGCGTCGAACGCAGCAGCAGCGTCACCCCCAGCTCATTTTCCAGCTGCCGTACGTTAAAGCTGACCACCGCCTTGGTCTGCCCCAGCGCCGCTGCGGCCAGGGTGAAACTGCCGGCATCTACCACGGCGATAAACATGGTCACGCGCTGAAGATTAAGCATCGTCGTCCGGATGATTGTCAAAAATATTCAGACAGTATATCCCGATTAGTCCCGTTTATCCCTCGCTGCGGCAGGTTTACAGTAGCCGCCTGTCTGAGGGAGTGAACCATGACCTACCGCCACCGCGTTGCCACCGTTTTTCTGTTCGGCTTTTTTCTCGATTTGATCAATATGTTTATCGCCAGCATCGCCTTTCCGGCAATCAGCCGCGCGCTGGCGGTTTCCGTCTCGCAGCTGGCGTGGGTCAGTAATGCCTATATTCTCGGTCTGACGGTCGTTGTGCCGTTCAGCGCCTGGCTCAGCGAGCGCTGGGGGGCGAAAGGGCTGTTTTTACTCTCGCTGGGGCTGTTCAGCCTCGGCGCGCTGGCGGCAGGGCTTGCCAACAGCCTGAGCGAACTGATTTTATGGCGGACGCTGCAGGGGATGGGCGGCGGGCTGTTAATCCCCCTCGGCCAGGCGCTGACGTGGCCGCTGTTTCAGCCGCATGAGCGGGCGAAGCTGTCGGCGGCGGTGATGCTGGTCGGCCTGCTGGCCCCCGCCTGCTCGCCGGCGATCGGCGGCCTGTTAGTAGAGGCGTTCAGCTGGCGCTGGATCTTTTTCGCCAGCCTGCCTGTGGCTCTGCTAACCTTTGTGCTGGCGGTGCGATGGCTGAACGACACCCCCGGTCCGGTTCGCCCGACTCGCTTTCTTCCACTGTCGCTGCTGGCCGATCCCCTGCTGCGCTTCGCGATGCTGATCTATCTCTGCGTGCCGGGGATGTTTATTGGCGTCAACGTGGTGGGGATGTACTACCTGCAACGCGTCACCGGGATGGCGCCGGGAGCAATCGGTGCCCTGATGGTGCCCTGGTCGCTGGCCTCGTTTGCCGCCATCACCTTTACCGGCAGATATTTCAACCGCTTCGGGCCCCGGCCGCTGGTTGTCATCGGCTGCCTGCTTCAGGCGATGGGGATCATGCTGCTGCTGAAGATCGATGCGGACAGCCCGCTGGCGCTGTTGATTCTGGCCTTTACGCTGATGGGCGGCGGAGGCAGCTTATGCAGCAGCACCGCGCAAAGCAGCGCTTTCCTGCATACGCCTGCCGAAGAGATGCCTGACGCCAGCGCGCTATGGAATCTTAACCGCCAGCTCAGCTTCTTTGCCGGCAGCGCCCTGCTCGCCCTGCTGCTGAGGGTATTCCCGCCGGTCTACGCCTGGCAGGGGGTATTTATTAGCGCCGCCGTCATTACCCTGTTGCCGCTGCTGTTTTGCCTGCGGCTGAATAATCGGGCGATTATCCATCGCCTG
>ERZ773113.57-NODE-57-length-54959-cov-7.614491_pt1 | contig 54959 bp, 50 predicted proteins | sample MGYA00580565_ERZ773113 | MGnify/ENA primary metagenome ERZ773113 (study PRJEB29015, sample SAMEA2737827) | human gut metagenome | biome: human gut; feature: human-associated habitat; material: faeces | place: China | collected 2012 ...
AAACAAACCGACCTTACTAACTGACGGTTGTATCTAATCCTGGGGGCAGGTCAAAGAAAGTAGGCATTCTCGTTTTAGCACTTATGGCAAGTTTCGGTGCTTCAGCTAAACCTCTTACGGAAGCCGGTTTGAAAAAACATGCTGAGAACGTTTGTGGAATGAGAGATACATTGGATCTAAAAGTACCTTTCGATAACAAAGCTCCAACTGAGCCATTGAACACTGTAAACCGTGGTGTTGTTCATGCTGCCAGAGATGCTGCTCAAGTAAACAAAAAGGTCATTAACGGGAGTCTTTCTGACTGCCAGGACATCGTTGCAAAGCAATACAGTTCTGACGAGAAAAAATACGCCGCTGATTGACCTTTCACTGACGTAAACAGTCAACCTCTTGCAGTTTCTATAAGGAGAGGTTGATCATCACTTTCCCACCTAATCAACCACTCACCAACCCGCCACACCGCTATAAACAAGGCAATAACACACACAAGAAAACAACTTGTTTGCAGATCAACGTAACGTCAAACCAAAACCACTTTTTTCCCTCATTTTTTGACATTTCGCCATCGCCACTCTTACACCGCCAGAATCCCCACCAGAACGCACAGGTTTCGATTAAACAGGAAAAGCCACACCAACACCCAATCACAAAACAGAATCGTTTAAAACGCGTTACAGAGCGTTTAAGAGGATAAGCCAATCAGCTCGAAAATCGAGAGAAGAACCACCAACAACACATTCAGGCAAAACCTTTTATCATAACCGAAAGAGCGGAACCGGCATACCACCAACCAGAGGAAGTGAGGCTCAAAAATTCCCAAGAACACCACTCGACTTATCGCAGGCATTGAGACACCCGCCAAACCCCAACAGGCACGAAAACACCATCCAGCTTTCCCCAGGCACACGAGAGAAACGATGAAGAGATAATCCCATACCTGCCATTCCTCGATAGCAGAGCAACCTCAAATTCCCAGAATTGCGGAAAGCAGTCAGGACAAGGCTTAAAGCTACATTCACCCAGATAACAACTTGTTTAAGCGCACAAGAAAACAAACAGTCGGCTACCTGCCATCTCCCAGAACAAAACGACGAAACAATCACTTCGCCTATATGCCATTACCCAAGGTAAAACGAATCCCGGATAAGAGAACAACCCAGAGGAAAACCACCAGGAAAGAACAACCACATCACAGGAAGCGATAGAAGGAAATCCCGTAGAGAAGAACACTCCCAGATACACACTCACTATAGGAACGATAGAGAAGGTCAGAAGAAATTTGGGAAGATACCCAGAACAGTTTGGGAACAGGAAAGGGACAGTTTGGGAAGGTCATTTACCGTTTTGGGAAGGTAGCGTTAAGGGAGTTCTGGGGTATTGGGATTAAGGCGTTATAGAGGGAAGAGGTTTGGGCGTTTAGGCGTTTGTGAGAGAAGCGTTTGGGCGTTTGTGTAAGAGGGGGAGGAAAAAAGGTCGCGCTTCCGTTTTCGCATAAATTCAAGCGGTAGTTTCGCAGCCTTGCAAAAACGTCCGCGCCGCCGCTCAAGCCTACGGTTCAGAAACGGGTCGGTTACCTTCTATGCCGGCCATTAGGGAAAAGGCTGTATACCGAAACGGTTCGGGGAACGGGGAGGTTGCCGTATAGAGACGGTTATCAGCGAGAAGGTTGGCCGAGGTGCGAAGGTGAATGGCAAGGCTGGTGGTGTGAGGCGACCCAGGCATAGGCTCGTATAAATACGGTCACACCACCAGCGAGTTTCATTCTGCCATGTAGTTGACGGGCGTCAATATTTTCTGTTCGGTCATTGTATCTCATCACCCTTTTGAAAGTGCTTTTTCGCCTTGGTGTTGTTGCGATAATAAGTCACATAAGAAAACAACGGAGTAAAGCACGTGTATAAACATTTAAACATCAGCATCACGCTTCAAGGCGTGGACACTGACGAAATTTCCTTAGATGACGTTATTCGTTCTGAAGATGTTGCGGGGCGCATTGGTGCGTTGATTGGGGAGGGATATCGCGAAGGCTCGTTTGATTTCTCTATCTCTGACGAACCACTGTCAGTGGCCTGGAACTGCACTACGTCTGAATCGAACTAAGGAGAGTGTATGAGCGTGAAAATGCCTGATTTATTCAACTACTGGACTGTCGACTCGGTTGCTGAGTGCATCGACGGCGTGGGTGAGGAACTGTACCGCAAACTGTGGTCGTTTATCACTCCAGAGACGGACGGTGAGAACGCGCCGCTGGCGAAAGTAGCCTGGGAGACGTTTACGGACGAAGAGAAGGCGAAACTTGCCGCTGCTGTCGCTAAAGAGTTCCCGGAGGATTAATGGCTAAGTTAACGAAGGCGCAAAGGCACGAACTGGATCAGCTGCGATACCATCTTGAGCGGGGCATTGCATATCTCAGACACGAAAGTACGGTTGTTTGTTATCGACAGAACCGCCCGGCAACATGCACGACCGATTACAGGTCGCATGACGGCAAGACGTCGCTCGCGCCTGTCAGTATAGAAATCGGCTCGAACATCGTCGGGCTATATGATGCGCTGAAAATTGTTAAAGATTTTTTGAACGAACATAGTCGATAGCCTTTGGCCACCAGCTGCGGTGGCTTTTGTTCAATAGCTCCCTACGGCGAATTAATCCAATTTCTCACCTTGTTTGTTTTCTTAACGCCTTAAACAATTTGTTTTCACCCTTTGTTACGCTGCTAATATGTATCTCAACGAAACACGAAACGAGATTTACGCCATGAACAATACTGAGCGCCTGTTATCTTCTTACTACGCTACGCAACGCAACGAGTTCAAAGAGAAGCGAAAGACGAACCTGTCCAGCGTCACTCTTCTGGATATCGTCGCAAACGGAACTGCGATCCGCGTATTCAAAGAGAGCACCGCCAGTTTTGATAATGGAGTGTCTCGCCGCGTTGTCGTTAGTGTGCGCCGCAGCAAGTTGAAGTCTGGCTGGACTGCTGTGCAGAAGATTTTCCCTATTTCGCAGCTTGAGACAGCCATTGTGTACGCAAACAAAATGGCTCAGAAAGAGATTTCAAGAGAGTCCCTTGCTGCTATCGCATAATCATGTGCTTAGTAGTCGCAGAATTGTCTACAGCCCCTTCTTCCTTTTGGGGCTTTTTTGCGTTTGTATTGTAAGTGTTTACTTACCGGTATATATTTACCTTGCTCAACAACATGGAGGTAGCAATGAGCCTTAAACGTACCGATCTGGTATACGACCTGTTTTACGCATCCAGCACTGACCCGATGACCGCCGATCGCATCGCAACGCTGACCATTCAGCTGCGCGACGAAGCCGGCGTGACTCAACTGTCAACCCAACTGACTCGCACCGTTCTGCGCTCCAATAAGCAGAAAGTCTATGCCGTAGGTCAGCAGATGATTAACGACGGCGGCGACCCGCTGCTGGTGGCCGCGGAAGCATATTTCCGCAAAGACACCGCAACGCTGACCGAAGGGCTGATTTCTGACGTTCTGGACTTCATCGAAGGCAATCTCGGCGCCGGCAGCACCTGGATGGGTGTTTACGGCATGAAGATTTACTCCGGCGAAGCTCTGACCGAACTTCTGCCTGAAACCGTTCTGAAAGCCGACGGCACCGAAACCGACTCAGCGGCAACCGGTGCAACCACCGCCTAACGGCTATAACGCCTGTCAAAGCCACGCTAAGCCGTGGCTTTTTTAATGGCGATAATTATACTAACTACAAGATTTATTTAGTTATCGGTGCGTAGTAATGAAAAAGGTAGTTTATCTTGGGTTTGTTTTACTATTGGCCGGCTGCAGTGGCTTTGTACAATACAATGACGGAGAGAAGGTCAGCCTTCAGTCTGATGCCTGGGTTGGGCTTGATAGATTGCAAAAGGACGCAGACGCTGCCTGCCAGCAATATGGGAAATCACACGCGGTCTACCTGCATAGCTCGAATATGGCAGCGCGGATTCCTAAAGGTCACGGCGTCCAAAACACGCTATGGAAGTGTATGGAATGATTTCTTTCCGCAAAAGCCACGCTAAGCCGTGGCTTTTTTCTTTGATACCCTTCGAACACCACCAGGCTACCGCACGGCAAAAACACCACTCAATTATCCTCAGGCTGCAGTCAGGCCACAGGTCGAGTCACTGTCATTGTTTCCTTATCGCCTAAAACAACTTGTTTACTGCCTTTCCGTCACTGCGATAATTCATCTCATCAAAACAAAACAACAAAGGAAAGCACATGAACCAGTTACTGACCGTTGATACTCGCTTTGGCACCTCCACCGCGCTGTTTAACACTATCCATAAACGTCTTATCACTGTTATGCACGGCGATGAGGATGTAACAGCCAGATTGTTAGAATGGGAAAGGAATTCATTACAGCAGGATCTGGCAAATGGCTTCGGTTACACGCAAACCTTTAAAGCCGCTCGCGTCGTCTCAACCGGATTCGGAACGTTTATTTTCCCACTGCGCGGGAGAGACTGTGAAAGCCGCCGTTTCGAAATGGCTGTGCAGATCGCAGGATGGTTGGCCGAAACACGACCGCATCAGGATTCAGCCTACCAGACAAGCGCCGCCGTTCGGGCTGTTGAAAATAGTGAGCGGTACACCAACGTCGTCTATAAAGCCGGTCACGATCAGTTTAGTGTCGTCATAAACGGCAACACGTTAGGGAAAACGCGTATCAAGTCAGACATTATCGTGCTGGAAGGTAAGTAAAGCAGAATGGGAAGGGGAGACGATGTTCTCCCTTTTCGCCGTTTAAGTGGCGCCGCAGGGAAACGGGCAAAAAGCCTATTAAGGTGAAAATTTCGGGAAACGGCTGGGTTTGCATATACAGCGGCGGAAATGTGTAGAGGTGTCCCTACGGACTACCCAGAAGGCCACGCCAAGGCGTCGTTTTTAAAGGGTGGGGTGAGAATGCGACGGGCCATCTTTAACGCTAAATGGCTGGATAGCCAGCTTTTAGCCAGCGCCCACGGAAAGGAATATACAGCAAGCCAGAAGGGATCGGTTTAAACGCCTCGCAAAACATGGAATAACACTAAAACGCTCTGTATCGCGTTCTAAGCGCTTTTTTATGTTGGTAATATGATTGCTTGTCTGACGTCTTAAAAAGCGCTTAGAATCGATTTTACGCGTTCTGTTTTGTGTCGTCTCTGTTATTGTTTAGCGTATAACGCAAAAAGCGCCATCATGGGCGCTTTTATTATGGCTGGAATGCTCGGATCACTGGAAACGCAAAAAGCGCCCATCATGGGCGCTGGTGGATGTATGGCGGAAACGAAAAAGCGCCCATGATGGGCGCTCGATGTTACTTGTTAAAGCTGGTGGCGATATGATTAAACAAATCATTTTTAACAAATTTGAATTTTGCCATGCCAAATTCAGATTTTCCGCCATCCTTGATCGCTTCCACAATTCCCAAATCACGGAAAAGCTTAATCAATTGATTCGCTTGTGTGTATGTTGCATCTGGTTTCATCTCGTTTTCTTGTTTAGCTTTGTTCATGATTTTGAAAACGTCGCCATTGCTAAACGTTGTCGGATCTTTCTTGATAAGCTCAATCATTGCAAAAACGCGTGAGTTAGTAGAAAGCGCGCTATTGAATGAACATTTACCAGAAGCCATCGACGCCATCAGATAAGCCAGCTTTTCGAGCGCATAGCTATTCGCTAATGTTTCACGGAAAAACAGTTCTGGATCTTTCTTTGCGATTTTTATTGAGAAGTAGAAAACGCCACACTGTTTTTCATCGCGCATCGCTTCCAGAATGTTGTTATCAAAGTAAGCGCTTTTTGTTTGCGCAGCACGCAGATCCGCTTTATCTTTTTTGGTATCCATGCCAGCGTTTAAACGCTCGTTAAATTTGATTGCCATCGCTTCAGCGTTCGCGCTCAATTCTTTTGAAACAACGATTGCAGCATTCAGGACGTCAGATTTTTTGAGATTGTTAAGAGTAGTCATTTTATTTTTCCTTTATTTAAATTGATTGGCTTTCGCCAGATTCGAAACGTTTATTTGTTTACGTCGTTTCGTTGAGTTCCATTATCGATATATAAAAATTTTACGCAAGCTTTTTTTTGATGAATTGCAAAAAGTAAAGTCTTAGAAAAAAACGTACATAGCTGGAAGGTGTTCCCTAAATAAATAACCAAACGAGGCTTTTACCCTTATATATTACGAGAGGCTAGGGAGGTGGATTTTAATTAATTAAAGGGAGGTGATACATAAAAAAATACCGACACTTGGTCGGTATTATTACCTTATATTTCTTGATTAAGGGGAATGATTCGGTCAACCCAATCATAGAAAATCTGGACGACTCTGCCGTCCGACAACCTTATACCTGCTGACTGCTCATTCATGCCGGTGGACACGCCATTCAAGACTCGGTTGTCTGAGAGATAGACCCTTATAGGCTTTCCCTGCTGGTGGGCGTATCGGATAACTTGAAAGAAATCTTTCCCCGAACGCACAAAGCCACCATCCTCAAGATCCCCGCGCTTCAGTGTCGTTTGACCCTTATAGGCTGTATCGACTTCAGAGGCGGCAATATGCTCTGCCGAGATGATGTAATCGACGGGTATGATGACGCGATTAGCCTTATGGTTGTCGGTTAATGGGCTGAGATAGATACGATGGGACTTGATGTCAAATCCAGTAACAAGCATCGAGAAAACCAGCTCGTTCGCTGTAACCACCCTTACAGGTAATTTTCTGCGTTGCGCGTTCTTGAAATAATCCATCGTTGTGTTTAGGTTTCTTTCTTTCTCAGCGTCTATGCCGTAAGTGAAGTCTGCAGGTGCGTTCATGATATTAACCAGACATTAGAATTAAAATAAAAAGTACGCCCACCATGAGCGTACTATTTAATATTTTATTTTTGTGTGTTTTCCATCGCCATCTTTTTTAATATTCTTAAATCATCATCATTCATTTCTGAATTTAGAAATACCTGAACAATGTCGTTTCTAATCTTGTCACCGAAAATATCAGATAAATCTTTACTAAAGTGTTCGACGTTAAGGTTTTCAAGCAGGAGGTTGATGATGCATGTTTTTGACAGCTTTATATTTTCTGCACGTAGCAAGTGTTGCATTTTAAGAAGCTTACCATCAGCCTTTGCAGAAAGTTTGAGATGGCAGTTTACTGGTTTATCGGCCAGTGCCTCTTGGCGCCCACGATCTGAGTCGGTTTTGGATGGTTGATGTTGCATTTGCTCTTTCATAAACTTTACCCTAAAGGAGCCGGCTCAAAGACCGGCCACACACTTTACGATTCAAGAATCGAGAAGTCGAATTTCCCGTCTATATCTAAAATGCCTTCAGAAAAACCAGGCGTAGTGGAGATGATGTGTTTTCTCTCGTAAGAGTGAGACATCAGATGTTTGTTGGACGTATCCAGAAAATCGGCAATGAAACATACGTTCGCCTTCCCCTTTTTCTTTCGTAGACCACGACCCACGCGTTGTCGAAGTTCAACTTCAGCCTTGCCACCACCGGCTATGATGACCGCGCCTACGCTTGGCACATCTACGCCGACGTCCAGTATTGTCGAGCCGATAAGAACGTCGATTTTCCCCGCTGCCAGTTCTGCCAGTTTTGCGGAACGAGTTGCGGCAGATGACTTGCCGTTGATAAAGCTCGAAACCAGCCCACGCTCTTCCAACATAGTCTTTAGAATATGTCCATGCCGTTCATGTCTAACCAGCGTCATGCAGCTCAGATTGTGGCGCTTAAACTCTTCAGCAGTATCCACGATAGCTCGGTTTCTGGCGAGATTATACGTGATACCTAACTGATAAGCTTTTTGGTATGCGGTCGACATACTAACGCGGAAGTTGACATGTTTTCCTGTTAATTCCTTGTTTAGAAGCTCGATATCTGGAACGTACCCGATTTTACGATAAAGGAAAACTGGTTTTGCTAAAATACCCTTATCAATCAGATATTTTTCAGACACTTTGATTTCTATTCGACCAGATACAGCCATCAGACGCATGTTATCTTCGGTACTGTCCTTCATGAAAGGCGTCGCGGTTAGCGCAAGACGATAGTCTGCGTTTTTGCAGAGTCTGGCGATTTCATAAAAACTCTCACCCGACGCCTCATGAGCTTCCTCAAGGATTAGAAGCGAGACCTTAGACAGCATTTGTTTCATCAGTTCACGTCGACGTAGATGAAATTCTCGTTTCTCTTTCGACAGATCGCTACCAGGCTCGCTCAGGAAGCTGGATAGCGTCTGGACAGTCGCCACGTTAATAAATCGAGAGAACTTCAGCTCGCCGGAACCAATGATACCGACCTTTTCGTTTTTGAGCCACGGCTCACCATGGGCAGCTCGATAATCGATGGACTCCTGGAAATTGTCAGCCATCTGGAACATTAGCATCGAGCGAGTGGTGATAAACAGCGTCATCCTGCCGATCCTTGCTGCGGCTTTGCACGCGATTTGCGATTTCCCGCCACCAGTAGCCACTTGAGCAATCATTCCACCAAACCGAACCAGACGCTCGCAGGTTTCATCCTGATAGGCATAGTCAGGGTTGTAGGGGAAAGGACTTACGACGGGGTTTGGGTTGCCTAGAGGTTTGGTCAGTTCTTTTCGAACCAGGGCACATTTGATGCCAGACCGGCCAAGATCTGCAGCAACGGCACGAGCGAACCCGGCCGGAAATACGCCATTGGCCCAGCTGAACATTGAGCTTTGACCATCCCAGCCACTTCCGCCGCCGCCGTATCTTCCGCCGTCTACTTCATAGCTGAGCATTTTCTGTATTTTCAATTTCACATCGTCATTTGCTCCCTTGACGATGGCATTGACTGCGTCAAACACGATTCTGACTGTCATTTTTTGATTTCCTTCGTGCCTTATTTGTGTTAATTGGGTATTCTATGTAAGTAATCATTTACTAAATGGATTGTATCAAAAATATGGACGTTAAAATCAGTATTTTGACGGTGGAGACAGCGCAGTTACGGCCGAATCCCTGGAATACGAATGTCGTTGGCGCTCGAAACTTCGACAAGCTGAAAAACTCAATCGACCGGCTTGGCTTTTTTAAGCCGATTCTGGTTCGTGAGTTGCTGGACGGCACTTACGAAATTCTCGGTGGGGAGCACCGCTGGCGTGCCGCTATTGAGCAGGGTATGGCAACCGTTCCAGTCACCTCCGTTGGCGTGATTGATGACAACACCGCCAAGCAGATGTCACTGGTTGATAATGAGCGTTACGGTGAAGATGATGCCGTCGAGCTGCAGCGCCTTATTGAAAGTATTCAGGCTGAAATTGACTATTCGCTGGCAGATATTGCCCCGTATGACGAGGAAATGACTGAAACGCTGGCGCGTGAGTCCAGTATCGACCTGGAAGAGCTGGGCCTGTTGGGCGAAGAGGAAGATCACGTCGTTGAGCCGGACACTCGCGAGAAGAAGGAGCGTCTTGGCGTTGAACACCAGACTATGCGCTTCAAGGTTTCGTTTGACACGGCAGAGAGCGTGACGGAAGTCATCAAAACTATCATCCGGGAGCAGGGGATTAAAACCGGCAGCGAAATGGAAGACGCTGGCGAAGCTCTGGTGTGGCTCACTCAATATTACAAGGACGTGACCGATGAAAAAGTCGTTTGAAATTCAGTATCTCGATCCGCGTACTCTCATCCCGTATGAGAAAAACGCCAAAAAGCACGATGAGCGCCAGATTAAAGACCTGGCTGCAGCCATCATTAGTCGTGGATTTGACCAGCCAATCACCGTTGACAAGCATCGTGTAATCATTACCGGCCATGGTCGTCGTGAAGCGGCTCTGGTGGCCGGTTTGGCTCTTGTACCTGTCATTGTTCGTGACGATCTGTCAGAAAGCGCTGTGCGAGCGAAACGTCTCGAAGACAACCGCTTAGCCAGTATCGATTATGACGCTATTCGTATGCAGGAAGAGCTAAACGAACTACTTCAGGACGAAGACGTTGAGATCTACGGCTTTGACGAGCGTGAGTTGAAGGTTTTCATCGAAGACCTGACCGAAAAAATGGCTGACGATACGTTGATCGACGACCTGAATGAAGAGGCTGAGCGCCAGCGAGAAGAGCATAAAGCGATAACTGAAGAAGTCGCCGGTGGCAGAACTCGCATCATCGACATTCTGGGGTTCAAAGATGTGCCGACCAGCAGTGCGATCGCCGTTGGTGATTTGTTGGCTCACATGGAAGAGAAAACCGGTCTGATGGGAGAAGCCGCTTTTATTGCCTTTGCGGAGAAGATTTCCGAAGAGGTGGCCGAGTATGAGTAAGTACGTCATCAACGTCTCTTTCAACACGCGGGTCAATAAGACGATCCGCACGCTGGAGATCGCCGAATCTTTCGGACTTGGCTTGGACGAAAAGGCGTGGACGCTTTATGACAATCTGGAACTGGATATCGAACGCGGTGACGTAGTTTACGTTACCGGTCAGTCCGGTTCCGGCAAATCCGTTGTTCTTCGTGAGTTGCAGCGTCTGATGGCTGATGCCGGCCAGCGCGTTGCGTCAATTGACGACTTTGTCTTTGCTGACGACACCAACGTTATTGATCAGCTAGGGAAGACCACCAGCGACGCGCTGGGGCTACTTTCTATGGCTGGTCTCAATGACGCCTATCTGTTCGTCAGAAAGCCGTCAGAGATGTCTGACGGCCAGAAGTATCGTCTCAAAATCGCCAAGTTAATCGAATCCGGCGCAGATGTCTGGGTTGCCGATGAATTTGGCGCGGTTTTGGATCGAGTGACGGCCCAGGTTGTTGCCTCCAATCTGCAGCGTGCCGCTCGCGCTGTCGGCGCGACGGTCATTGTTGCGACAACGCATGAAGACCTTAAAAATGCTCTGCGCCCATCAGTGCAGATCACCAAACACTATAAAGAGCGTGTGAAGGTGGATTATGAGCATTGATAACAAGGTTTTCCCGATTTATGAGGGTGCCCAGCTGAGGCGCCGTTTTACCACTGAAGAAGAGTGGAAAGACTGGCTGCGTGCGCATGGTGCATACGGTTTCCGTGTGGCCCCGTATTACAGTCGCTGCGTTGTGGTATTTGGTGCAGATCGTTATGTCGAGACGATGAAGCAGCTGTACGGCGTCGACGATAGCGAGTTTATCGGTGATGCTGGTGGTTGGGTAACAGACATGGGTTACTTCGAAGCAGACCGCTCGGTTCACGGCGTTTTTCTTCCTGACGTCCGGGACGAAAAAACGTTATGGCATGAGGCTCTGCATGTTGCCATGTCGACCGCAGAATCGCACGGCGTTCATTTGGTCGATCAGGAGGCCATTACCTATCTGCAGGGGTACATCGCCGAGAAGCTGGATGCTGCATTCAGTCAATTCAAGGCTGATAAAAAAGCAGGTGGCTTACCTCCAGTAGAATCCATCGTGACCCGAGATCCGCGCTCCATCCGTCGCGGAGTTTATAGCAGTGTTAAGAAGGTGGTGAAGAGATGACCGACATCATTATCAAACGCCACCGGCCTGAAGAGTTCCCGCGCCATCTGGACTTCATGGAACGTATCGTTGTGAAGAAAGGTACGGTAGATGACTGGAATACGCTTAAAGGTTTGCACTACAAAACTGACGGTAAGCCTTTTGCTCCATCATATTACCGGGCTGAGCTGGACGGGCGTCTCATTGGTGTTCTCGTTATGGCGTATCCGAAACTTCTACTGGCGCCGCGTCATCGCATGTTCCCGGATATTAAGCCGACATCGAATACGCGTGAAGCGAATCAGATTTGGGGCAAACGTGTGAATCAAGAGTTCGCCGTTGTCAGCCGTCTGGTGGCCGACACGCAATATCGTGGTCTTGGATTATCGTATCGCTTTATGAACATGGTTTGTCGTATGCACGATAAGCCTATCCTCGAAATTCAGTCATCCATGAGCAAGTACAACCCGTTCGCTATGAAAGCAGGGTTTAAGTTCATCAAGCCAGAAAGACCAAAGTCCTACGAAAGCGCTCTGAAAGTCTTCCAGCGCCATTTTAGAGCTGACCCTGGTGATAACGAGTCTGTGGTGAAAGAGCTGCTGAGAATGGCGGAGGGGCGCAGGAAACGTGCATTGCATGATCTGGTTGCGAACTACCACAAAAATTCGTCGCTGGCGAAAGCTGGACGTAACCGCGGGACGACTGTTCAGGACATTGCAGACACACTGACGGACGAAGTGAGCATTGTGAAGCTTCTGAAGGATATTCACACGCTGAGTTTCACCAGTCCGCTCTATGGAGTGTATCGGAACCCGGATTTTGGACGTCAGCTGCCTGACGCTCTGCCACTTCTCGCATTTGATAACCAGCCGCTGGATGCGCCGCTGGATTTAACGAAAATTTTGTAAGGACACACTATGAACCTGACTTCTAAACAAAAAGACGTCATCAAAACCTTGAATCTCGGCTATGAGCGTGGACATCTTCTCGATCTGGACGAGCTGCTGGAGATTTTGCCCTATTGCACAACGAAACAGAGCATTCAGTTTTCGCTGCGTGCGCTGATCAAGAAAGGTCTGGTTGAAAAGCACGACTGCCGGCCGCGGGGTGAAACGCTGCATCAACGTCGCACGCTGGGGTTGACTATTCTTGGCCGAGCAAAAGCCAAAATGCTGCTGGCGTAGTCAAGTGCCTGATTCTGTATGTTTTTAAAAGAAGAACTTCAGAATATATAAATATATTAAGAGCCAGGCATTGTTTTTTGTGTTTTTTGGTTGTTTTTTAAACTTAAACAGACCAGAAAACAAATTGTTTTAAGGCGTCAGGAAGATGCCGAGTGGTAGTAGAGGGAGCTATGACAGAATCCGCAAAAAAAACGCGCCTCTCTCCGGCGCAATGGGCAGAAATTGAGGTTAAGTGGCGATCAGGCGAATACACCTTATCGATGCTCGAAGAAGAGTACGGAACTCGCTCTGAGACGTTCTCGCGGTACTTCAAAAAGAAGGGTATCGCTAAAGGCTCAGACAGTGTCGGGGAGATGATCCGCGAATCACTGAAGTCGGATGCCGAAATTCGTGCGCGTGCGCGTGCGCAAAAAGTGGAAAGCAGGAAAGAGGAGTACGACAAGTGGGCTATCTGGCTGAGCGGTCTCACCATTAATCAGATCGCCACCGCCAAGAAGGAAGGCCGCTCACTTAGTTTAGTTGAAGACGATATTAAGTCCCTCCAGCGTGCTGCCGCTGTCGTTCAGAAGTGCTTCGACGTGTCGAGCCGCGCTCTCGGTCTGGAAAAAGATGACGTTATTACTGACGAAATCCCGAATCTTGTTTTCGGCGAGCTGACTCCGGCCCAAGTAGATGAGCTTAAAAAAATGGACGAGGACAACCTTGTCGATGAAGAGGATCTGTTCCTTCCAGATGTAGAAGACGAGGGGGAGGAATAATGGCTATTCCATCATCCCTGAGTCTGGTTCAGTTGCATTCGGGGCAGATGAAGGTCTTCAAGTCTCCACATCGTTTTAAGGTTGTTTGTGCCGGTCGACGCTGGGGTAAGTCTCGTCTGTCGATCTCCAAAATTATAAAAGCCGCCGCTGCCAATCGTAAGCAGCGCGTCTGGTATGTTGCGCCGACATACCAGATGGCACGTCAAATCCTGTGGGATGACCTACAGGAAGTGCTGCCGCGTAAATGGATCGCGAAGAAGAACGACACCACGATGACTATCGTCCTAAAAAACGGTAGTGAAATTGCACTGAAGGGCGCTGATAAGCCTGATACGCTGCGTGGTGTTGCGTTGAACTTTGTCGTGCTCGACGAGTTTCAGGATATGAAGCCCGATACCTGGTACAAGGTACTTCGTCCGACACTTTCGTCTACTCGCGGCGGGGCGCTTATCATCGGAACACCAAAGGGATTCTCAGAGTTCCATAAACTTTGGATGATAGGCCAGAACCCGGAGATGCAAGCGAAAGGTTTGTGGAAGAGCTGGCAGTTTGTGACCGCGGATTCTCCGTTTGTTCCAGACAGTGAGATCGAGGCGGCGAAGAATGATATGGACCCTAAATCGTTCGCGCAGGAGTACCTTGCGTCGTTCGAAAACATGTCTGGGCGCGTATATTACCCGTTCGATCGCAACGTGCATGTCAGGCCGCTACAGTTCAATCCGCGTTTGCCAATCTGGGTTGGTCAGGACTTCAACATCGACCCAATGTCCTCGGTGATCCTGCAGCCGCAGCCGAACGGTGAAGTATGGGCTATTGATGAGGTTGTTCTGTTTTCGTCGAATACCTCAGAAGTGTGTGATGAACTGGAGAGACGTTACTGGCGTCAGAAAAGCCAGGTCACGATTTTCCCTGACCCGGCCGGCGCATATCGACAGCACGCTCGCGGTGAGTCTGATGTGGACATCTTCAAGGAGAAGGGGTTCATGCGAGTGGATCACCCGAAGAAGCACCCACCGATTGCCGACCGCGTGAACGCAGTAAACAGGTTGCTGCTGACCGCTTCAGGTGACGTTCGTCTGTACATTGATCCGAAGTGTAAGCATTTGATTGAGTCACTTGAGAAGGTGATTTACAAACCTGGCGGTCGGGATATTGATAAAACAGGGAACGTCGAGCACAGTGCCGATGCTCTGGGTTATCCAATTCATCGTCGCTTCCCGGTTAAAACTCGTGTTATTCTTGGCGGATCTAGATAAGTAAGTATTTACTAGCATAGGAATATGACAAATGGAATTGTCGAGCAAAATGATTCAGGATCTGGTGAATCGCCGCCATCCTGATTATGAGCTACGAAAAGCTCATTGGGACTTTATCGCAGCCACCTACGCCGGTGGCCGCACTTGGTTTAAAGATAATATCTTCCGCTACTTTAAGGAGGGTGATGCCGAGTTCAAGGAGCGTCTGGAACGCGCTTACCGGTTTAACCATACCCGCGAAGTCGTGAATCTGATTAATAAATATCTGTTCAAAGAGGACATTCAGCGCTGCGAGGATGATGCCCCGCCGTCAGTGAAGGAGTTCTGGAAGCGAGCAACCCGTCAGAATATGAACATTGATGATTTTATGGTTGAAGTAGACCTCCAGTCTTCAATTTATGGCCGTATCTGGGTGGTTGTTGATAGCACCGTATCGGGCGACATCGAGTCGAAAGAAGACCAGAAAAAGTCTGATGGCCGTGCCTATGCATATTGGGTTTCACCTCAGCAGATGCTGGACTGTGCTTGGGATGAAGAGGGGAATCTGAGTTGGATTCTGATCTGCGAAGTGAGCCGCGACGACGCTGACCCCTTCACCTCATCGGGTAAAGAGTTCCTGCGTTACCGTCTATGGACGAAAGACCACTGGTATCTTTTCCGCGAAGATCGCAAGGGGCAGCGGTCAGGTAGTAGAACGAAAGTTGTTTTGGAAGATACTGGAGAGCACGGTCTCGGCATGGTTCCTGTCTTCCCTGTTGACTGTATGGGTCAGAGCGAATCGCCGTACTTCAGTCCATCACTGATTGACGATATTGCCTATCTCGACCGGGCTGTTGCCAACTATCTGTCTAACCTTGATGCCATCATTCAGGATCAGACATTTTCGCAACTGGCTATCCCTGTTCAATCTCTCTTGCCTGGTGACGCCGACCATAAGAAGGTTCTTGAGTTTGGCACGAAACGCGTTTTCACCTATGACGGTGAAAATGGCGCCCAGCCTTTCTATCTGTCGCCAGACCCAAAACAGGCGAGCATGATCATTTCGACCGTCCAGCAGATCATCAACGAGATTTATCACTCTGTTGGTGTTGCCGGAGAGCGCACGAAGCAGGACAACGCAAAGGGTATCGACAACTCCAGCGGCGCAGCCAAACTGTATGACTTCCAGCGAGTAAATAGTCTACTCATCAATAAATCGAGTCGCCTGCAGCGAGCCGAAGAAATGTTGATGACGCTGGTAACTGCATGGATGGGTGAGAAGATGCCAGAGAGCGAAGAATTGGTCACGTACCCGGAGAGTTTCGACATCCGTGGACTGGTTGATGAATTCGAAGTCGCGAGCAACCTGAAAGATCTGGAAGCGCCAGATTCTGTCCGTCGTTATCAGATGGAAATCCTTATCGATAAAATCTTCCCGAATCTTTCCAAAGACAAAATGAAGGATATTGAGAAAGATTTATTGCAATTTCCTCCAAAAAATGATGCCTTGGCACTTGAAAGTAAGTTAGCACTTACTTATGATAAAGATACGGCCCGAGAAAATGGGCAAGAAAAATCCCAAGGAACCGGGAAACCATCACCCAAGAAACCGGGTAATGACGAATAAAAGGATTTACGAATGAAATTATGGCAGTGGATGCAGCTGACCAATACCCATCGCGGGTATATGGATGTTGCAGGTAAAGAAGAGTTAGGTGGCGGCGGTGGCGAAGCATCTGTCGAAGACAAGAGCGCCGCACCGGAAGACAAAGGCGATAAGAGCGAAACTACAGCTGACGATCTGGAAGGTCTGAGCGCTGAAGAGCTGATCGCTAAGGTTCGTGAAGAGCGTAAAAACGCCGCGTCTCTGCTGAAAGAGAGCATGAAGCGCAAGAGTAACGAGCAAACTCTGAAAGAAAAACTGGCTAAGTACGGCGATATCGTACCGGAGCGTGCGCTTGAGCTGGTTCAAGCCGAGTCCGCTGCTCAAAAGGCTCGCGAAGACGCTGAGCGTCAGGAGCTTGAGCGCCGCGGTGAATTTGACGCTGTGAAAAAGCAGATGATCGAAGCACACGGAAAAGACCTGGAAGGTCGCGACGCTCGTATTGCTGAACTCGAAGCTGAAATCGCAGGTATGAAGAACAAGTTGGTTGAGAAAACCATCGGTACTTCGTTTGGGGAGTCCCAATTCCTGCGTGAAAAAGTCCTGATGACTCCGGCAAAAGCCCGCGTTATTTACGGCTCTCACTTCGAAATTGGCGAAGACGGTCAGGTAGTTGGTTACGACAAACCAGCTGGCGCGAAAGATCGTGCGGTTCTGGTTGATGGTCAAGGCAACCCGCTGGCATTTGAGAGTGCGATTGAACGCATTCTGCGTGCTGACCCGGAGGCTGATGCTCTGTTGCGCAGTGAAGCGAAACAAGGCGCTCATTCCAAAACCACCACCAAACCGAAACTGAATACCGAAACCAAAAAGTCGACACTGGATAAGTTGACCGCCGGCATCGGTAAATTGAACAAGTAACAAACATCTTAATCATAAGGAAATGAAAGATGCCTTTACTGCGTGAAGAAGCTGAAAAGCTGAGTAATAACGAACTGGAGCAGGGCGTAATCGAGACGATTATCGACCGTGATGACCTGTTCGCAATCCTGCCGTTCTTCAAAGTGAACAGCAAAGCGTACCTGTATAACCGCGAAGCGACTCTGTCCGAAGCCGGTTTCATCGACGTGAACGAAGTTATCCCGGAAGGCGCGGCGACCTTCACCGAGCATACCGCTAAGCTGCGTATTATGGCCGGTGATGTGGACGTTGATAAATTCCTGGCTACCACCATGGATGACACCAACAGCCAGCTGGCAATTCAGATCCGCGCGAAAGTTAAAGGTCTGGCTCGCGCATTCCGCCGCAATCTGATCCAGGGTGATGAAACCGTCAACCCGAAATCCTTTAACGGCATTGCTAAGCTGATGGCTGCTGACCAGCACATCGCGGCTAACGCTTCCATGACCTTCTCCATGCTGGACGAACTCGTCGATGCTGTGAAAGATCTGGGCGCTGACTGCCTGATGGTTCGTTCCGAGCACCTGCGTGCTTACCGTGCGCTGCTGCGTACCGTGAACGCCGGCCCGAGTGAAATCATGGTCGAAAACTTCGGTCGTCCGATGCTGACCCACAACGGCATTCCGTTCATCGTGAACGACTTTATCCCGGTTACTGACGGCGCGGCTCCGATTTACTGCCTGCACATGTCCGAAGAGAACGGCCTGTCCGGTATCTACGGCGGTGACAATGCCGGTATCGTTGTCGAGTCCATCGGCACCGTTCAGGATAAAGACGCAACCCGTACCCGTGTTAAGTGGTACACCGGTCTGGTTAACAAGCATGACAAAGCCATTGCAGCTCTGGGCGGCGTTAAGATTTAATCAGATAAGTAAGTAAATACTTACTTAGTTAATGGGTGGGCTTGCGCCCGCCCTTTTTTTTTGAGGGAAGGATATGCCTGAGCAAAAAATGGAAATCACGGACGAGCAGTTCGCTAATTTCACCGGAACGATGTTTAACACGTCGTTTACCAAATCAGTGTCTGACGCGCCGATGACCGAATATCGCCAGAATCGCCTGACTGCATGTTTCAAGTCTAAGCCACACGCCGCTGTCATTCACGTCCAGAGCGTAACGGTTGCCCCGAAGACGGCGACTGTGCTGGTGGGTGATACGGTTCAGTTGGGAGGCTCTATTAAGCCTGATGACGCCACCGACCGCTCTTACCATTGGGTTACTGAAGATTCCGGCATTGCGACCGTCGATGTGTCTGGCCTGGTGACGGGTATCGCTGAAGGCAGTGTGAAGATTCGTCTGGTAGCCAATGACGGCTCTGTATTCGGCGAAGCGGCTATCACCGTAAACAATCCAGAGACAGTCCAAGTTTAACCAAAAGGGCGTCATATGGCGCCCACATTCAGGGATAGAAAATGAAAAGTGCAAAAGTGAAGTTGCTGGAATCGACCTTTAAGGGATACACCGGTCTGCTTTGTGGCGTTCAGTTCGAAGATGGTGTTTCTGTCGAAGAGCTACCGTTTGTGGATCAGCAGCGTATCTGCGCGTCGATGCGTGCGGAAACCGTTGATGGCCGCAATGTTTCGGCAGCTGGCGCTTATAGCGAGCGATACTCCGTTAATGCTGAGGCCGTTAAGGAATATGCCGCAGAGCCAGTGACCAATCTCGTTCGCGGTACTGTCGAGCCTGGTGTTCAGATCTACACGCGTGAAGAGCTTGAGGCTGTCGCTGATAGTGAAGGGATCGCGGGTCTGCGTTTGATTGGTGGGGTAATGGGCGTGAAGGCCAAAGGCATCGTAGAGATGATTGACGGCATTCTGAAAGCACAAGGCGGCGTGTAATGGAGCAGCTTGGCGTTTATAAAGACGGGGATGATGTCACGTTACGCTTTTCTCTCGATGTGATGAGCGCTACCTCAGCCAGTTACTCTGTGAAAGACGCCAGCGGAAATATCGTCACGTCCGGCGTCGATGTCCCTGTCTCTGATGGGCAGATGTTCGTCACTGTCACTGTCCCTGGGGCGATTAACGCTCTGGGTGAGCGTGAACGCGATTTGCGACGCGTTACGCTGTCAGTTGATGCAGGTGGCGCTTTCATTACCAAAGAGCAGCAGTACATCGTTTTACGCAGTTTTGAGCTGTCTGTCCCGAAGCAGTCGTTTATCTCCATTGGCGAAGCGCAGCTGCAGGCGATCGACATGCTTAACGGCGGAAGTTTGCTAACCGGTGGCGAAGGGGACTTGCGACGCCAGCTGATAGAGGCGACGAAGCGCATTAAGTCGATGTCGTTTTCAATTCGTCGGATCTACGGCATGGATTGGGATGACTATGATCGCCCTCAGAATATGCTTCAGACGTCGACTCTGCCTTTCCGCTGGGCTGGTCAGTACACCTCCGACATTGTTGATTGGGATAAGCTGACCGACGATGACTTTATGGAGTTTCCAGAAGCCTTTCGGAACGCACTTGCTCTGGCCGTTGTGAATGAAGCCAGTGAGATTGCCGGCGGCAGTGATATTCAGCGTGCGCGTGAGGATGGGATCGTCTCTGAGTCGATTGGAGAAACGACCATGGCTTACCGCCAGGGTAAAGGTGCTGTCTCTATTGTCGCCAAAACGACGTGGAGAATGTTGCTGAAGTACATGGATAACCGCGTCATCGTTCGCAGACAGTAAGGCGGGTCAAATGGATATTGCCTGGCAGGTTGAGGGTGCTCTGTACAAGAAGGGTGGTATGGACTTGTACGGAGAGGCGAAATACGAGTTCGCTGCTCAGATAAAGATGGGCGTAGTTTCGTTCGTTGACAGTATCGATAAAACGTCTGTTCGTGCTGATAGTTCCGCAAGCCGTGGCAAGGCGGAGATTGCGCTGTTTGATGCGGTCTTTATCGTGCCATTGTCGGCGCCGATCGCCAAAGAGGATGTGCTTATCGTTAACGGCAAAAAAATGCGAGTCGAAAGCATCCACCAGCGATGGGGGTTGCGCGGCCGTCCGGGGCATTATGAAGTCGGGGCGAATATATGGGTTTAAACATCAACACGCTGAATCTGAAGAAGGCCCAGAGTCGTCTCAGTAACAGCCAGAAAGCCTATAAACGCGTACTTGTTTCTGAAATGGCAAAGCTGGCTAATGTCGCTCAGAGAATGGCAAGAGCAATGGCCCCGATGGAAACCGGATCTCTTGAAAGTGCCATTTTTGCTCGCGTGGTGAAGACTGGTTACGACAGTTTGCACATCGAAATGAAGGTTGATGAAAGCCGACCAAGACAGAGCAGTGGGGCGGTGAAGGTTAAACCCGGCACTACAGTTGGTGATTATGCGATCTATATGGAAAAGCACAAATACAGCCTCGGTGCCGGTTCTATTCTGAAGCAGATGACACAGGGGCAGATAGATACTCGACGGGTTAACGTCGGGCGTCGGTACATGGAAAGAGCCGTCGAATACATTCGAAAGCGGTTTCCTGAAATAGTAGAAAACTCAGCCAGGAAAGCAGGGTTTATAAGGAGACGATGATGTTTGTAGAGGGTCTGGCTTTGTATTTGGCGAAGATGGGGGTTGGCAAAGTCGGCTCCACTATTTTTGCTGATGCAATGCCACAAGATGCCAAAAGCGCCGTGATGGTGACTTCACCAACCAGCGGCATTGAAGTCGATCATGAACTTGCCGGCTTCTATATGGACTCAGTGCTGATTGTTGTGCGTGATATTTCTCTATCAGTCGCACAGAGGAAAATGCAGAGTATTAGTGCGCATCTGCCAGCAAAAGAGATCTCTTCGGGTAGTGTTTTCTTCAAGATGCTGCGACCAATGACATTGCCAGTCGTTTACCCGCGTAATGATGGGGCGATGTTCGAGATTGGGCTTCCTGTGGAATTTGCCGGGTATATGTTGTAACTTTCAGGCCGCTTTGCGCGGCCTGTAATTTTTGTTGTCTGGCCGCTCGAACTAATTGAGTATAAAGAAAAATAAAGGGAGTGGTTTTAATGAAAAAAACATTCATCGCATTAACACTTTCAGTGACCTTTCTTGTCACCGGTTGCGGCGAAGACAAAATGAAGGATGAGGCTGTTGAGTTTACGAAAGAAGCGATACTGAAGAAGCTGGCAGACCCGGAGTCGGCGTCCTTTTCTGATATCAAGTTCGTCAACACTAACGCTGAGAAGACGCTCCCTATCGGCGAATATATTGTTTGCGGAAAAGTGAAGGGCAAAGATGCTCATGGAGAGGATTTTGAAACCGAGTTTTCTTCGGATTTGATGCTTGAAGTGTCAAAGTTTAATGACGAAAAAAAGGACTTTATGATCGAAGTTTTGCCTCGGTATAACTTTGACACCGGGATCATTGACCGCAGATACTATGATTATGAAATAGCCTGCTCAAAGGGTGTTGAAGCCTTCAACAAGAATCGTGAAGAAAAGTCCTCATCCAAGTAAATCCTCGTGGGGGAGAGATACCCCCACATCAAAAAGTCTAAGTTGAATTCAAACTCCATCTCGATGTTGTAATATTGAAGTTAGTAAGTATATACTTACTTCCTGTCAAGATGACAAAGCAACGGTAAAAGGAGTTTACCAACAATGGCTAATACCCATGTAAAAAACATCAAATTAGGTGCGTGTGCGGTTTCATTCGCTGGCACCGATCTCGGTTACACCAAGGGCGGCGTAGAGGTAGAAGTCTCTACTGAAACTCTGAAAGTGACCGTAGACCAGCTGGGGCAAACCACGATCTCTGAGTTGATTCAGGGTCGTAACATCAAAGTAACCGTACCGCTGGCGGAAAGCGTGCTTGCGAACATGGTTAACCTGATGCCTGGCTCTAGCATGTCAACCGACAGTAAAACGCTGAGCATCAAATCGGCGCAGGGCGTAAACCTCGTTGACGTTGCTCAGGAATTGGTACTGACCCCGCAAGATGGCACTGACTTCATTCTGACCCTGCCGAAAGCCGCTACCGGTGGTAATTTCACCATGGCTTATAAGTCGGATGATGTTCGCGTGTTCTCTGTTGAGTTCAATGCGTACCCGGATGACACCGGCGTGCTGGGGACTCTCGCGGCCCCAAAGTAAAAGTGACGGGCGTGACTGTGTCGCCAGCTTCGGCGTCAGTCAGAGTTGGAGCGACAACGACGCTGACTAAGACGATTGCCCCGTCAACCGCAGATGAAAAAAGTGGTACATGGACTTCAAGTAACCCAGCGATTGCAACTGTAGACGCCAACGGCGTTGTGAGGGGCGTGGCAGCGGGTACTGCGAAGATTACGTTTACCACGAAGGACGGTGCGATTGTGTCCTCACAAGTCACCGTAACTGTAACCGCTTAATTGCAGATTTTAGAGGGTCATGACGACCCTCTGTTTTAAAAGGATTTTTAAATGACTAAGTTACTGGATCTGGATTCCATTCTTCCGCCGAAAAAAGAAATCAAAGTGGCTGGAAAAACCTATGCCGTCGCGGAAATGACTGTCGGTCTGTTCGCCAAAGTAAAAGCCTTTGAAGGCAAAGACATCGAAGCTATGTCAATGCTGGATCAGGTTGAAGCTTATGCCGAACTGGTGGCCGAAGTCATTCCTGACGTACCAAAGGAAGTGATTAATCGTCTGAGCATCCCGCAGCTGCAGCAGATCTTTTCTTTCGCCATGGAACAGGCAGAGGAAGAGAACGAAGCCGCGGCCGGAGAAGACGTAAAGTAATTTCCCGCGAAGAGGAATCCGGCGTCGTCACTGTCTCGATAGACTTCGGATTCTATTTCAGCCGAGTTATTGCTTATTACGCCATTCCGCCGCGAGAGATTCTAAAGCTGCCGCTGGCAACCTTCTGGATGCTTAGCCGCAACATAGACCGCCTAAAAGCCGAGGATGACCTGAGAGTATTCCAGGTGTCACGGCTTTCTCAGGCGGGGGCGGAAGACGCTACGGCGTTTATGGAGGGTTTGCAATACCGGATAGGAAGACCAGTCGTAACCGATAAAGTCTACGATCCATCGAAAGCAAAAGCAGACCCTGACGCCAAAGAGCAATTAATGGAAATCTTTGGAAAAATAGGATAAGGGAATGTCCGATATTGTAGATTTTAAATTGACGTTGAATGACAAGGAGTTTTCAACGTCAATTAAAAACGCGGGAAATTTGTTAGAGACATTCGGTAAAACGGCCTCTAATAACTCCAAAAAAATGTCCTCTCTTGAACGGTCTGTCGTCGCCACGGGCCGTTCGTTTTCAGTTCTAAGCGTCTCCCTTGGTAAAGGCGCGGACAAAATGGAAGACTTTGCGGCCGGCACTGAACTAGCCAGCCAAAGTCTTCGAGCCATCCGTGAAAACATCGCCGCCATCAACCGTAGTCTGTCCGTCTTCTCGACGAGAGTAGATCAGACCAGCGGTAAAGTTGGTGCGCTGACTTCTGTACTGAAGAAGGCTCAGTCTGAGCTTTTGGATTTCGCTGATTTCGCGGATCACGCCGGCAAATCTGCCAAAAGCTTCTCAAACCATGCCTCAGACATGGGTAACACCACATCGTCACTGAACCGCCGTTTGTCGAACACCAGCAAAGTATTAGATCGCTGGAAAGGGACAACTGACAAAGCGGCAGACGGGCTTAAAAACGTTCGTGACCAGATGGATGCCGTCATCGATCGCCAGAAGTCACTGAGTGGGAGAATCCTTGGTGGCGGTCGAGTAGGTGGCTCTGGCGGTGGTTCTGGCGGTAGCAGAGGTAATTCGGGTGGCGGTCATGGACGCTCTGAGAACGGTTTGTTCGAAGGGCTGCGAGGCAATATTTTCCTTCTGGGGGAAATTGGCGACGCTGCTCGAACCGTTAAAGAAATGCTGTTCGGATGGCAACAGCCGCTGATCGAAGCCATGAGCAAGATGCAAAACACGCGCATCTTACTGCAGGGTCTGGAGAAGGACGCAAAGAATCCGCAGGATGCTGCCGAGAAAGACATGAACTTCATCATGGGGCTTTCGGAAAAGGTTCACGTTTCGCTCGATGCAGTATCTGATGCATTCGTGAAACTGAAGTCTGGCGGTATCGATCCAACGACGGGATCGCTAAATGCTCTGGTTAACTCCGTAGCTCAGTTTGGTGGTGATTCGGAAATCCTGAAGCGCGCGGCGATAGCGATTCAGCAGATGTCGGGCAAAGGCGTTATCTCTATGGAAGAGTTGCGTCAGCAGTTGGGTGAGGCTGTTCCTACTGCAATGCAGTCGATGGCCGACACTATGGGCGTCAGCATGGCGAAGCTCGTTAAAGACGTTTCTTTGGGAACCGTTGAGGCGAAGTCTGCTCTTGATATGCTTTTCCTCGGCATGGAGATTGATAGCGCCGGCGCGGCAGATCGTCTGTCTCATTCGTTTACCGGCGCATTGGCTCAGATGCAGACGGCATTTATGCGCTTTTCCGATAATATGGCGAAGGGCGGGTATCTCGACGCATTGTCCGATGGCTTAAAGCAGCTATCGACTTATCTAAACACAACCGAAGGTCAGTTATTCGCCTACAACTTCGGCCAGGGCATGACTGCTATCGTTAAGACATTGACGGAAATGGCCTCGTGGATTGGGAAGAATATTGAGCTGGTCAAAACCATTGCTCAAATTGTCGGCTTAGGCATGGGTTTCAAACTTTTGAAAACCATCGTTACCGGTTCACTAGGCACTGCTCTGGAGATGTTCTCTTCATTGAACAAGTCTCTTGGTCTGGCGACCAAAGGGGTGACGAGTTTCCTCTCGGTAACAGGCAAAATAGTTCAGGATATTCGCAACTTCGGTTTGTTTGCTGCTGCGGTGATTAACATCACAGAGGCCATTCGCGGCGCAAAAACTGCGTGGTTGGCGTTTACAGCTGTTTTGCAATTTAACCCTATCATCATCGGTATCACCGCTGTTGTTGGTGTTGTGGCTCTTCTGGCGTCGACGTTTGAGAGTGTTTCAGAGAAAGCATCTGATGCGCTTGAGAAGATTAAGGCCGTCCCGGAAGCGATGGGGAAAAATGAACAGGCTGCTCTTACTGCAAGGTTAAACCAGCTCGACATGGAAGAGGCGGATTATAAGCGCCGTAAGAGCATTTATATGTCTTCGACGCCAGAGCAGCAAAAAGGGTTGGCGAAGAGCGATAAGTTCAACATTGATAACATTAATGCCGGCCTGAAGGATGTGCAAAGTCAGCGTCAGGACATCCAGAACGCCATGGGTGGGGCGGTGGTTGCTGTTGCCAGTAAAGAGATTTCTCGCAACCTGCAGTCAGGTCTGAAGAAGATCGATGACCAGTTCACGAAAGACGCCGCCTCTCTTTCAAAATCTGCTAAGGATTATCGTGATCGCTCTGATGCTATCAGTAATGATAAGTCACTAAGCAAAGATGAGAAAAGCAGTCAACTGGAGAAGTTGAACGCTGACCGTCAAAAGAGACTGGTCGACGCGACTCAGAAGCGCTTAGATGGTTATCAGAATCTGGTAAAAACGCTTCAAGATCAGAAGGCCAGTGTAGAGAGTCAGCTGAAGAGTGAAAGCTTGACGGCTGAGCAGAAAAAGACGCTCGATACAAAAAATATCGCACTGTCTAAGCAAATTAACGATCTGAACAACAATCAGGTTCAGATGGCGCAAGCAGATCTCGACCGTGCAAAAAAATCGATGTCTGGTGATACGCCGAAGCTGAGCACTCAGACGAAGACGGGCGATCGCATAAAGCTTATCACGGACAACGCGGGCAAAAAGGTTGGTGATTTCGTCAATCCAGATACAGGCGAAGCGCTGCGAGACCTTCTCGGGAATGTGATCACCGGCCAGAACCAGATGAGCGTAAACCAGCGCTATCTCTCGGCTGTAGGCGATAAGAAATTTGACGACCTGAGTCGATCTGAGCAGAACTCGATTAAAAAGGGTCTTGCCGATGCGGCTAAGGCCGACAAAATCGCCGCGGACAAGCGCCTTCAGAGCGCCAATATTGCTGCCTCTAAGCAGCAAAGTATTGATGCGATGGTAGCCAAGGCCAATCAGCAGGTCGTTTCCAGCGCGAACGAGTTGGCCGGTCAGTTGGGTCTTACGTCTAAGGCAAGTGCAAGCTTCGACGAGTCGGTTAAAAAAACACTGAGTCAAATCGATAACGCGTTGAAGGATCAGGACATCAACGGCAAAGCCTTGCCGCCAAACTCTCGATTCACCGACGACCAGAAGCGCCAGATGATTCGTGATCGCGATTTCATCAAAGCCAATGCAGCGGACTACTCTCAGCGTCTTGATCGCGATTCTGCTGAACAGACAGTGTCGAAATTCACTACGACGACCAGCGGGATTATGTCGTCGGTTGATGGTGCTAATCGACAGGCTGCGATGGCTAAGTGGATGGAAGACTATCAGCGCGACATCAAGACACTTCAGAGTTATATCGCAACGACTCAGTCGGATGTAATGAAGGATGTGTACCAGCGCAGTCTGAAAGCGATGAGAGAAGGTGGTAGTCGTGCCTTTATCGAGCAGTTTGGGACTGAAACGCAGAAGATGGCGCTGGAGTACGAAGACGTCGCCGGTCAAATTGAGACCGTGTGGAGTAATGCGTTCTCCAGTATGACGGACACGATTACCGACTTCATTATGGACGGTAAGGCTAGTTTCAGTGATTTTGCAAGATCGATCGTCAAAGACATAGCCAGCATCATTGTTAAATCGCAGATCACTGCACCGCTCATGAATATGATGGGCATGGGAACCAACGGCGCGGGTAATACCGGCAACATTGCTGGGGCTATGCTGAATCAGGGCGTAAGTCTCGTCAGCTCCGGCGGCGCCGGTGTTAACGTGAATAACGGTGACAAATCCATTGGTCAGTCCGCGAAGGAGACCAGCGCGGGTATTAGCCAAATGAGTACGGCCACCGAGAATGCTAACAGCGGATTGTCTGGGATGGTTAGTAGCGCCTGGAATTCTACAAAGTCATTCCTTGGTCTTGGCACGGCCACGGGTAATCAGACTAAGGCAATCGGCGCCAACATTCTGACGATGAATAATCTATCTTCAGTGGCAGCAGGTTTGACGGCTGTTTTCGCTTCGATGGGGGCTAGTTCGACTTCATCGAAGGGGCGTTGGCTGAACTTTGGTATGTCCATGGTATCCGCGGCAACATCGGTCTGGGCTGGTAGCCTCGCGAGTGGAGCTGGTGGGTCTGGTGGGTCTGGTGGGTCTGGAACAACGCAGGCCAATGGTCAGAACATTCCACCCATTCCTAAATTTGAGAAGGGTGGGATCATGGGGCCAAATGGTGTAATTCCACTGAAGACTTACTCCAAAGGCGGGATCGCTACTTCGCCGCAGCTGGCTCTATTTGGCGAAGGGAAAGACAATGAAGCCTATGTCCCTCTGCCTGATGGTCGTTCGATTCCAGTAACGATGACGGGGAATATTGGCGGCGGCGGAACAATTGCTCCGGTTGCCATCAACATCAGTGTTAATTCTGACGGCTCCAGCTCAACGTCTGGCTCGGATGCGGACGGCAAAGGTTGGAACGATGCAGCCCAACGCATTAAAAACATCGTTCTCGAAACGATTACGCAGGAAAAGCGCCCTGGTGGTTCTCTGAACAAAAACACCAACGGCAACAGGTAAAAACAACGCCGCCTACAGGAAGTGGGCGGCATCTCAAGGAAGAGAAAAATGGCAAGACAAACCTTTAATTGGTTCCCGGATTTTGAGTCAGAGAAAACCGTAAAGCCAGAAGTGACCGTTCTGAAGTTTGGTGACGATTACGAGCAGCGCCAGTCAGCCGGTCTTAACCGCATTAAAGAAGAATGGGCGCTGACGTTTAAAAGACCTTACAGCATCGGTAATGCTATCGACGATTTTCTGACAGCTCGCGGCGCAGTTGAGTCATTTTACTGGACGACCCCGCGCAATAAGAAAATCATCTGTGTGTGTGATTCTCATACTGTTAAACGCTATCCGGGGTATTTGGAGATCAGTTGTACCTTTAGACAAGTTTTTGAATCTTGATAAGTAAGTGTTTACTTATTAATATATAAGGTATCGTTTTTAACTCAAGGATGAGTATGAGTATTCGCACGGAAATTCAGAGGTTGGCGCCATCCTCCGTTATCGAGCTTTTCGAGCTTGATATGTCGGTAACAACCTCGGGCGGGAAGCTTTTCTTTCACGCCGGAACGAACAATCTCGACACATCTGTCGTCTGGCAGGGAGTTGAGTATCTACCATGGCCGATTAAGGCGAGTGGGTTCGATAAAACGGGTTCGGGTTCTTTGCCTCGACCAAAGATGACCGTCTCTAACTATGGCGGCACAATTTCAGCCGAAGTCGCGGCAAATGACGATCTGGTTGGTTGCACAATCACGCGTCGTCGCACGCTGGCTCGTTTCCTCGACGCATCGAACTTCCCATCTGGAAACGCGACCGCCGACGCCTCTCAGCACTTCCCTGATGAAATCTGGTTCGTTGAGCAGAAGACACTGGAAACTAAAGATAGCGTTGAGTTTGAGCTGTCCAGTGTATTTGATTTGATGGGCGTTCAGTTACCTGCACGTCAGATCATCAAAAACAGCTGCCCGTGGAAATACCGCGGAGCGGAGTGTGGCTACTCAGGCCCGTACTTCGACAAGAACAACAATCAGGTCACATCGCTCAGCGACGACTACTGCACCAAGCGTCTCGATGCGTGTAAGGCCAGGCGAAACTTCTTCGCCAACGGGATCATCGCTTTTGGCGGCTTTCCGGGGGCAACACGTGTTCAGTGATATTAAATCCATTGCCGGCTCCGCGGTGACGCAGTCGCTATATCAATGCGCTATTGCCCGTTATCCAAATGAGGCGTGCGGGTTCATCGTCCAGACATCGGGGGAGAAGTATCGCTTTATTGAGGCGCGAAACGTCTCTGAAGACCCGGCCAATGAGTTTGTCATGCATCACGAAGACGTGATTGCTGTCGAAGACGAGGGTGAGGTTGTGGCTATCTGGCATAGCCACACTGATCGCCCTCCAGTGGCCTCTGACGCCGACCGCGCTGGTTGTGAGGCAACGGAGCTACCTTGGCTCATCCTCTCCGTCACGAAAAATCTTAACCCGGAGATTGATGCCGAGTTTCGTTTAAGCGAGATGGAAGTGATCACGCCCAATGGCTTTGAAATGCCGTACACCGGCCGACCGTATGTCTTTGGCATCTTCGACTGCTGGATGCTGTGTCGAGACTATCTGAAACGCGAATTTAATATCGAGATCAACGCCAACGCTCACCTGCATATCCCGTCGTGGTATCTGGGCGACGACGACATTCTCGACCTGAATTATCGCAATGAAAATCTCGTCCGTCTTGCCCATGGCGAAGAGCCTCAGAAGGGCGACATCTTCTTCATTCAGTACGGGAAGATGCCAGACCACTGCGCTGTTTACGTCGGCGACAACCGCATTCTGCATCACCAGATCGACAGACTCAGTTGCCATGCAACCTACGGTGGCATGTATCAGAAAAACACGACACATCATCTTCGCCATCGGGCGTTATTAACAGGGAAGGAAAAATGTCTGAATTAGTTCATGTCCAGCTGGGCGGCGCACTTGCAAACCGCTTCGGCCGACACTGGCATCTGCGCGCATCAAATGCGGCGCAGGCCATCAACCTTATCGACGCAAACAAACCAGGCTTAAATGCCTGGATTCGTCGTAATGCGAAGGTTTACGACCGTTATCACATTCAAATCACAACCAAAAGTGGAGCCACATGGTCGGTTGACGAAACCGAATACATGATGAAAGGCGCCGGTAAGGATGTTGAGAAAATACGCATCACGCCAATACCAAAGGGACGTGGCGGGAAGACGCTTGGCTACGTTCAGGTCGCGATTGGCGCCGCGATGGTGGTCATTGGTGCATTCACAGAAATCTTCACTGCAGGCACATCCTCGGCGCTGGTTGTGGCCGGCATGAGCATGATGATGGGCGGTCTGGCTCAGATCCTATCCCCACAAGCAAAAAACCCGGAAGTGAGACAAGCGGATAACTCCGACTCGTTTTATTTCGACGGGCCTCAAAACACTACTAATCAGGGAAACCCGGTTCAGCTGAACTACGGCGAAGAAATTCTCGTTGGCTCGCAAATCGCAAGTTCCTCTATCACTATTGACCAGATTTAACGGTGGGATAAATGGAAGTTCCAAATTTCAAAAAAAGCCGTCTCTCGCAATTAGTCGCGCACGGCCTGATTATCTCAGGACGCGGCGGCAGTAAGGGTGGCGGTAGCTCAAGGACGCCAGTGGAGGCTAATGACACGGTAAACAGCCGCGCTATGGCTTCTGTATTGGATTTGCTGGGTGAGGGTGTTATCGGTGGTCTGATTGATGGGGCAAAATCCATCTTCCTGAACGACACGCCGCTCCAGAATAGCGACAATTCCTACAACTTCAGCGGTGTAACCTGGTGGTTCCGCGACGGTTCTCAGGATCAAAGTGTCATCGATGGTTTTGACTTCATTGAAACGCCGAAATCAGTAGGGCGTCAATTGAAGCAGACGAGCCAGGTTAACGTGTCTCTGGATTCTGCGGACAGCGATCGCGTTCGTGTGGTGATGAAGTTTCCTTCACTTCGCAGCATCGATAAAAAGAGCGGCGATACTAACGGTACGACAGTCCAGTTTAAATTCCAGATCGACGCAGGTAATGGCGGCGGCTTTGTTGACGTTGTTGCAGAGGGAGAATCCAACGCAACCATTTCTCTGACCGCGAAGAAGACAGGTGTTTATTACCGTAGTTATGTTCTGGACTTACCGAAGCCGGCCAAATCCTACACATTGCGTGCAATTCGTCTGACCGAAGACCATAAAGACGACAGCTATTTGTACGACGACACCTACATCGATTCAATCGGTGAGATCGTAAACACCAGTCTAAACTATCCGAACTCTGCGCTCGTTGGCCTGAAAATCAACTCAGAGCAGTTCGGCTCAACTATGCCTTCTCGTTCATACCTGATTAAAGGTTTGAAAATTCGAGTTCCGTCAAACTATAACGCTGACACGAACTCCTACGACGGTAATTGGGACGGTACATTTAAGCTGGCATCGTCTTCTAACCCGGCATGGATTCTCTTCGACCTGTTGACGAACACTCGTTACGGTCTGGGTGAATTTGTGAAGGAGTCGATGATTAACATCGGCGAGTTGTATCAGATCGGCCGCTACTGTGATGCGTTCGTTGATGATGGCTTCGGTGGCAAAGAGAAGCGCTTCGCTATCAACACCCAGATTACCAGTCGCCAAGATGCTTATCGCGTCGTGCAGGACATCGCAGGGGCATTCCGTGGCATGGTTTATTGGGCTGGTGGCATGGTTCACATCACGCAGGATTCTCCAGCAGACCCTGTGATGCTGTTCTCCAACAGCAACGTGGTGAATGGATCATTTGCCTACAAAGGTTCAGCGCGTAAAGATCGCTATTCCGTTGCTCTTATCACCTACAACAACAAAGAGGACGGTTACAAGCAGAGCGTCGAGTATGTAGAAGATCAGGAAGCGATTAAACGCTATGGCATCCGCAAAACTGAGTCAGTCGCATTCGGCTGTACTTCACGCGGCCAGGCGCATCGTGTTGGTCTCTGGACGCTCTACACCTCTCGCATGGAATCTGACGTCATCACCTTTGCAGTAGGTATGGACTCTGTATTCCTGATGCCTGGCGACATCGTGCTGATCGCAGATAAATTCCGCGCCGGCCGTCGCAACAGTGGTCGTATTATCGGCTACACCTCCAATAGCATCAAGCTGGACGCTCCGGTTGATTTGACTTCAGTCGGAAACCATATCACCTTCCTCAGCGCAGAAGGGAAGATGGTTGAGCGTGATATTTTGGAGAATGGGAAGAACATCACCACCGTCACGTTTAAAGCCGCTCTCAGCTCCAATGAGACACCGGTAAATGATGCAGTGTGGGTCATTGCTCAGCCAGACTTAACTCCGCTACAGGCACGCGTCGTGAGCGTTGCTGAGGGTGACGATGGCACGTCGTTCAATATCACGGCCATTCAGAACAACCCGACCAAGTACGAAGCTATTGATAGCGGCGCACAGCTGATTCCGCAAAACACCACCGTTCTTGACCCAACGTTCTCGAAACCATCAGGTCTGGCGATTACTGAAGGCACTTACCTGTCTTCTCCGGGCAACTTGTCCGTCTCTCTGACCGCGACATGGCAAGGGAAGTCAGCTCAGTATTACATCAGCTGGCGCCGCTCCGATGCCGGGAATGTTTCAAACTGGAAATCTGAGCGCGTAACTGAAGAACAGTTCGAACTTCGTGGAGTAGCAGAGAACGGCCAGTACGACTTCCAGGTGTACGCTGTTTCTGTTGGTGGTCGCAAAACTGATCCTATCAGCATCACCTACAAAGTTCTGGGTACGCTTTCTGCGCCAGACGCTCCTACTGGCCTGACCGCTGTAGGTGACTACCGTTCAATCGTTTTGAATTGGATCAACCCGTCTTCTGTGGATTTGGATCACGTTGAGGTACTGGCGTCCACGATTAACGATAAGAGTAAAGCTCAGCTAATCGCAAAAGTTAGTGGCACAACATTCACTCACAACGGTCTTGAAGACTCCGTTACCTGGTATTATTGGGTACGTGCAGCCAACAAACGTGGAATGCTCAGTGCGCTGAACTCTCCACTAGCGACGGTCGCAACGACGCGCGACGTTCTTTCGTTCCTGCAAAATAAAATCACCGAGTCCGAGCTGGGTCAGGATCTGATTGCTGACATTAACAGCAAGGCTGTGGCGACGGAGGTGGACGCGGCCATAGATGAAGCGAAAAGTGAGACTAAGGCCCAGGTTGATGACGCTCGCACTGAGGCGACTAACGCTGTCAAGTCGGCCAAGGAAGCGCTAAGCACCGCCATCGACAAAGAGACTCAGGATCGCGCACAAGCCATTGCTAATGAAACGACCGCACGTAATAAAGCTATCGCAGATGAGGCGTCTATACGCGCCACTGCCATCTCAAACGAAGTAACCGCGCGTACCAATGCGATTGCCGCGGAGGTGGGTGCTCGAACCAAAGCCGTTGCCGATGAAGCGACCGCGCGTAACAAGGCTATCGCTGCAGAAGCCGACGCCCGCGCGAAAGCTGTCTCCGATGAAGCAGCCGCCCGCGCTTCAGCGATCACGGACTCCGTTGCGATTGAAGCAAGTAACCGTGCGAAGGCTGTCTCGGACGCGACCGCCGCACTCGATACAAAAATCAGCAAAGAAGCCAGCGATCGTGCATCGGCCATTTCCGCACTGGACATCAAGACTGCAAACGCAATCAATACCGAAACCTTAAATCGAATTTCGAGCATTGAGGGCGAAGCACGCGCCCGTGCTGACGCTCTTCTTCAAGAGAAGAATAATCGCCAGTCCGAGATTAGCAACTTGTCTACGCAGGTGCAGACGGTTAACGAATCTCTGGCTCAGCAAATTTCCCAGATTGCCGCTGGCACCGGTGAACAGTTCGATAGCCTGAAAATTTGGTACTTTGATACCAACAGTGAGGGATGGACGGAAGACGACGGTAGCACTGTCCCAATGGCCGTTACCGATGATGGTTGGCTGAAGTCTTCAAACAGCACAGCTTCTTGCCGCTCGCCAAATAACATGGTTATCGACGCCAACGCCTATCGTTTCCTAAAGCTGCGCATCAAGAAAGTAGGTAAGCCGACATGGTCAGGCAAACTGTACTGGATCGGGGCATCAGAGCAGGGCTGGAGTGAGTCTCGCTCTCTCGTTATCGACGAGCCAGAATATGATGCTAATGGCGTTGCCACGCTCACCATTCACGACATTGACTGGCGTGCTTCCACGACCATTCGCCGTTTCCGGTTTGATTTCCTGAAGAACCAGAGCGACACAAACAACCTGTTGATTGACTGGATTGCAGTAGGGCGCCCGACGCCTGGCGCCGGCATGGCCGCTCTGCAGGATGAGAAGTCCGCTCGTGTGGACGCTGATGCCGCTGAAGCTGCGAACCGCAATGCCTTGGCCGTCCAGATGCGCGGATCTTACGAAGGCAATGATCTTTCTAAAGTGGGTTCCGGTCTTATCTTCCAGGAGCAGCTGGCGCGTGTCACTGCGGATAAGGCAGAGGCCATGGCTCGCCAGTCTCTTGAGACAAAGGTGGACGACAGCGTCTCTAACATCAACAAGTCCCTCGACACCCTGAACACTCAGGATAAAGCGATGGCGTCGGACATCACCGGTCTTAAATCATCCCTGAAGGATAAAGCGGATGCCTCTGCATTGCAGACGCTGAAGACGTCAGTGGATCAACAGGGTTCGAGCATTTCGACTCAGGGTCAGTCGATCACCAAACTGCAAAATGACCTGAGCACTACCAACGCCAATGTTAGTAAAAAGGCCGACCAGACAGCGCTGACCGCACTGCAGGGAACAGTGACGCAGCAGGGTAAAGACATTTCCGCCGCGAATAGCAGCATCACCAATCTCAAAACGTCTCTCGACACCACAAACAGCAATGTGGCGAAGAAGGCGGACGCGACTGCGGTCAATGATCTGACATCTCGTGTTAGCGCAACCGAGGGCAAGGTGTCCAGTCAGGCTGACAGTATCGTCCAGCTGAATAACTCACTGAGCAATGCTATCGCTGACTCCGATGTTTCCACTAAGACGCCTAACAATTTGATCGTCAACCCGTCATTTGAGCGAGGTACAGATGGTTACATTGGTGTTTCCAGTCTTAGCTCCGTCATCACTATTCAGGTGCCGCACTCTGGGACGAAAGCATTGATGGTCGCGCCAGGCAACTCTGCGGCTCCGGGTCAATATGTCGATTTCGTCAAAGACCGTACTTATGAGATCGGGGTATGGGTTAAGCAAATTTCAGGCACGACGGATAATGGCAGTGGAAATAACAAACTCCGTGTAGGCAGCACTGCCGGCAATCCGGTGTTCGAATTGCCATTTACCGGCGTATCCGGTGAGTGGACTAAATTCAGCCGACGCTGGAAGGCGACCGAGACGGCTAGTTTGCCGGTGACGCTTAGCAACTATCTGACGGCAGGAAACCGCTACTTTGATGATTTCTATGTCATCGATGTGACGGATAGTGTCAATATCGACGCAAATGCCTCTGCACTTTCATCCTTGCAGAATACTGTGACCCAACAGGGCAAAGACATTTCGTCGCAATCAACCAGCATCACCAGCCTGAACAACAGTCTGAAAACAACCAACGATAATGTTGCGAAGAAGGCAGACTCATCTACGGTACAGACGTTACAGAACACTGTAACCCAGCAGGGCAAGGATATTTCCACCGCCACCAGCAATATCTCTTCGCTGAAAAGCGGCCTCGCCACAACGGATGGTAACGTCGCGAAGAAAGCTGACGCCTCTGCTTTGCAGTCGCTTCAGAATACTGTGACACAGCAAGGTAAAGATCTGACTAGCGTCGGGAGTCGTACTACTGCTCTTGAGAACAGTCTGAAAGCAACCAACGATAATGTTGCGACGAAGGCGGATGCTTCATCTTTATCAACACTTCAGAACACTGTGTCGCAGCAGGGTAAGGACATCACTTCAGCCAGTGACGCGATCACCAGTCTGAACAACAGCGTCGGCGCCATGACGAACATGGGCGACAATCTGATTCAGGATGCCAATCTTGAAGGTGATGGTTCAGCGTTCAGGACGCAGCAGAACAGCGGCACGACAGGCAGTATTGTTGCATTTGGTGCATACGGTGAAAACTCGGCTGGCGCTCGAATGCTGAAAGTGAATGCAACCTCTCCGGGTCTTTTTGCCAATGGTAAAAAACCAACCCCGGTAAATGGCTCTCGCAAATTCCGCTATGTCGTTCGCGCCAAGGGTGTGTCAGGTCCGATGAACATGCTTCTGCGCCGCTGGAACTTCAATGGTGCTGCCGAGGGTAATTACGAAGATAAAAACGTCACGCTAACGAGCGACTGGCAGACTATTACATGGGATACGTCTTTCTCTCCGAGCACTGGCGCGGATGGTCAGGCTTTTGGTATCTACTGCCACCCAAGTAACGCGGAAATCTGGATTGATTCATTCCTGGTGTTCGATATTACTGATGCAGTCAATAACGATGCAACGGCCAGCGCGTTGAGCGATCTGTCAACGAAAGTGACCAAGCAAGGTGACACGGTTAGTTCTCAGGGAACGTCGATCACCAAGCTACAAAACGATCTGACTTCTACGAAGACCGATGTGTCGAAAAAGGCAGACGCCTCTGCGTTGCAGACGTTGCAGAATACTGTCGTAGAGCAGGGTAAGACGCTGACCAGTCAGGGGAGTTCACTAACAACCCTGAATAACACTGTCAACACCGTCAAGGGCGACGTTGCTAAGAAGGCGGACACGACGGCACTGAATGACCTGACTACTCGCGTGACCAATACGGAAAATGGGATCTCAAGCAATAGTGGCGCTATTACATCTCTCAATAACTCTCTGAATCAGCAGTCAAAGCGTGGCGCCAACATTTTGCCTGATGGGACATTTGAGAGTTATAGCAATGGTTATAACCTGTCGAACAACCGCGTAATCGTCACCACGGATGACGCGCAGGGTGGTAGCAAGTGCATTCGAGTTACTCGCCCGAATGACTACAACCCTAATGCTACAGATAACAGCGACAACCATATCTTCGGCAGCTTCCAGGTCAGAGATAATGCAGTCTTCTATCTCGAATATTGGGTGAAGCTTGACGCGAATAAAGCGAATATGGCCGCGAACACCCAAATCACTGTCGGTCTGTCCGTTCAGTATCAGGATAACTCTTGGCAATGGCCATCGCTAACAAAGACAGTAAAAGACCTTTCTTCGACATCATGGACTAAAGTTTCTGGCTATCTGAAGCTATCTAAGAGCGGCGTAAAGCAGGCCATGGCTCGAATTTCAGTGCCGAACGTATCAACGGTTAAAGCCGGTGACTCGTTCCTGATCGACAACATTGTGCTCACGGAAGTGACCGATGCCTATAATGCTCAGGAGCTGTCTAACGCCAACGCGTCTGCTATTCAGACTCTGAACTCTACCGTTGATAAAAACGGCTCTGATATTGCATCTCAGGGTTCGGCGATCACTAAGCTGCAAAACGATCTGGGCACGACTAATGCCAACGTGAGTAAGAAGGCTGAGGCCTCAGCTCTTCAGTCTCTGCAAAACACAGTGACAGACCAGGGCAAAACTCTGACGAGCCAGGGCAGCTCGCTCACGTCACTTAATAATACGATAAATACCGTCAAAGATGACGTCGCTAAGAAGGCGGACGCATCCGCGCTTCAGACACTTCAGAGCACGGTGACACAGCAAGGTAAGGATATTACCTCCGCGAACAGCCGTATCACTTCGTTGACGAATGGTCTGGCAACAACCGACTCAAACGTAGCGAAGAAGGCGGATGCGACGGCACTGTCTTCTCTCCAGAATACTGTAACCCAGCAGGGCAAGGACATCGCTTCAACCACGAATAACCTTGACTCGCTGTCGAACCAGTTAACAAACGGCAAAGTCAATACATGGTCACGCCGGATATATAAGTTGCAATTGGCGAGCAACGCCACAGAGCCGACGTTCAGCGATATCCAGGGATTGTCTCCGTATCTGGCCGACGAAGTAGCCGATGCTGCGAAGCTGGACTTCGCTAGTTTTGGTAGTTATGTCATCGCGCATTACAAGGCATTTGTCCGCGTGGATGCTGATACGAAAATCACGATGAGTCCGGGGTCACGAGTCTTTGACGACTCTGGTGCTGTGTATGTCAACGACGCTCGTGCCGCAGCTGGGGGAGCGAATACTGGCTCGATTGGAATCATGCTGAAAGCTGGCTGGAATACGGTTGAGTTCCTGGTGAACCAATGGACTGGCCAGGCTTACGTTAACCTCGGCTTGAAAATTTCCGACAACGTTAAGGAAATGTATTCCGTTATGGGCGTGGCTGCTCTGTCCAGTGCGATCAGTGAAGTCAGCTCTAATGTAAGTAGAGTCGGCGATACTGTTACGAGCAATTCAAGTGATATCACGAAGCTGGCGAACAGCTTGGCCAGTACGGACGCTAATGTAGCGAAAAAAGCGGATTCCTCAGCTCTGTCTTCCCTTCAGAATACGGTTACACAGCAGGGCAATACGTTATCCAGCCAGGGCAATAGCATTACCAGTTTGCAGAACAGTCTGAGCACCACTGATGGCAAAGTTGCAAAGAAAGCTGAACAGTCTGCGGTTGACTCTCTGACAGGTCGAGTAACGAAGACCGAGAACGACATCACCGCCGCGAACATTAGCGTCACGTCTCTGAATGCTGCAATTCGCGCAGGAAACGCGTCTAGCGGGGATTTAATCCCTAACCCGACATTTGATGTTCAGTATGACAGTATGGGCTTTACCGTCATTTCTACGGACTCTGCCGGCGTGCCAGCTGGATGCCCATTCAAATACGCGGCGAAACTGGCTGCTCGCGACCACCACCCGAATTTCAACACGATTGTTGCGACAGTTGGTGATGTATTTGAAATTTCTGCGCTGGTGGCATGTGGAGCGGGTTCAGCTGACTTCAACCTCTACATTGGCACCGCCAACGGGCCAACAGGTGGAGTTGCAAGCCCTCTCTACGCTGGTGGGAATACCAAGACGACGTCGACCTGGAAACGAGTTACATGGAAGGTGACTGTCCCGCAGTCTGCCGTGGATAAGGGATACCTCCGTCCGTTCCTGCAAATAAACCAGTCCAGCCCGTTTGGTACAGTCTGGTACGTGACTGACTGGCACATGCGCAACATCACTGCGGCTGCGGCAGCGCAAAGCACCGCTGACGCGACATCGAAAGCCGTCGACTCGCTGACATCAACGGTTACGCAGCAGGGTAAAGACGTTAGCAGCGTTAGTGCTCGTGCGACCGCTCTTGAAAACGGGTTAAGCACCGCCAATACCAATATCGGCAAAAAGGCTGACGCTTCTGCATTGCAAACGTTACAGAATACCGTAACCCAGCAGGGGAAAGATCTGTCGACCCAAAGCGACAGTCTAACCAATCTTTCCAACTCGCTGAGCAATGTTTCCGTTGGCGGGACAAACCTTATTTCACTGTCTGGCACCATGGATGGTTGGGGCAGTAAGATTAGTGAGACTTTCCGCGGCAATGCGGTATGTGGTGCGACGACTAAAGCCGGCGGCTCATATCGAGATCTCAAAGAAGTCATCATCGATGCGCCTGTCGATAATGCAGAGTATGTCTACAGCTTCTATGCAAAAGGTGGCGTAAATGGCCAGTCAATGACGGTGTTCTTCTACAACCCGAACACGACGGAATCCTCTGAAACCAGCCAGGGCGTTAAGGCTTCAAATACTGATGGCCGTGCTGCATTCACTCTGACAACTGAGTGGGTTCGTTATTGGGTCAAGTGGAAGCAGAAACCGGGCACTGGCGCAAAACGACTGATCATTGCTCGTATAGAGGCATCGACGACGACTGATCAGACAGTTTATGTTAGCTCTCCGAAGATGGAAGTTGGCAACATGCCTACTGAATGGTCTCCGGCCCCGGCCGACCTCGCTGCTTCTGCCGATTTGTCTTCGTTGCAGACCACTGTTGCGGCAAACAGCTCTTCGATTCAGTCAGTGACTTCACGAGTGAGCAATGTTGAAGGGACTGTTTCATCACAGGGAACGGCGTTGACCAGTCTGCAAAATAGCCTGAATACAACGAACTCGAATGTTTCCAAAAAGGCTGATGCCTCGGCGTTGCAGACGTTGCAAAATACTGTAACACAGCAAGGCAATGACATTTCTGGCCAAGGTTCTCGCGTAACGTCTCTGGAAAATAACCTGACGGCCGGAGCAAACCTCATTCCTAACCCAGCGATGCTTAACGGTGCTCAGGGTTGGGGTGGTTCTGCGACAACTGTTGATGGTTACGCGGCGGTCGTCAGCAGCTCAGGCTGGGGACCATCGTCGTCCTACTTCCAAGTGACGCCAGGCGACATTATCGATTTGAGCCTGATGAGCCAGAGCGCGGGCGCAGCATCCATCTCATGGGGACTCCGCTTCGACGGCCCTGGACTGAGCAATTTCTGTCTCTACGCCCCTGCGTTGACCTTCGCGGCTGGCGAGAAGAAGAGTGTATCTGCGGCTATTACCGTACCTGCTGGCGCAACAAAGGCGATGTTCCAGGCAAGCGCTAGGGCGACTTCCGCACGTACCGTATATAACATCATTGCTACCCGCCGTGATGCTGGAACCAAAGCCAACAGCTCTGCGATTGATACGTTGAACAGCACCGTCAAAACGCAAGGTGACACGCTTAGCTCAATCGGAAGTCGTACAACTTCGCTGGAAAATGGGCTGAATAGCGCTAACAGCGCTCTCTCACTGAAAGCGGACGCGTCGGCACTGTCATCGCTGACAAATACAGTGACCCAACAAGGCAAGGATCTGGATGCAGCAGAAGCCAATATAACTGCGGCGAACACCAGCATCACCTCCATGCAGGCGTCTCTGACTCGTCGCACAGTGTTTACCATTACTTCTAGAGGAGTTGGTTCCAGCGCGAAGGACGGGATTTTTGACGAGTCCGGGGTAAAAGTGTTTACCCCTGGCCGTAGCTATGCACTGGTAACGTTTAAAGCAAATAGCGATGGTTCGACTTCCATCGACACCAGCAAGACGTATGACGTTTTTGGTTCTGCCAATAACGGCAAAACGATGTCGGATGACATTGCTGCGCTGGCCAATGGTGTCTATGCGTGCGTAATGACATTCGATGAGCCTACGGGGTCTCGCTCAAGCGTTTACGCCGCTGTTGAGTTACTCGGCGGAACGAGTGAGGTTCTCGCCTCTCTGCCTTATCGCGGCGCCTATATCCTGCTTGGTCGTAAGGGTATGAAAGCTGGTGACGGTCTGGAGTTACGTGCGCCTACTGGTGGTGATCAGAGCGCGTTTGTCTCGACCTCTGTTGAGTTCGTGAACGGCGTAATGATGGGGCTTGGAGCAGCTGGTGGCGTGATGATGAAAGCAGATGCAAACGCATCGGCGATTACCACACTCCAGAACACAGTAACGCAGCAAGGTAAAGATATTACCTCGTCCAGTAGCGCAATCACGAGTCTCCAGAATGGACTGGTAGCAGCGAACAGCAACATCGACAAGAAAGCTGACGCAACGGCGCTTCAGTCACTCCAGAACACGGTAACACAGCAAGGTAAGGATATTTCCACGCAGAGCGGTAATGTCACCAACCTGCAGAACAGCCTGAGTGCCACGAATACCGGACTTGCCAATCTGGTTGCAGACAGTGACGCGTCGAAAAAAATCGTTGGAAACCTTCTGACCAACTCATCGTTTGAGCGCGGTCTGGAAGGTTTCAGCGGCGGCGCGTCATTTATAAAGGTTATTGATGCTCAGTCGCCAAATTCAGGAAGTAAGATCCTGTCATGTGGGGCCGGTACGGGGACAGTCTCCCAAAGCATCGCAGTGACGAAAGATCGCACCTACAAAATCGGCGTGTTTGCTCGCTGTCAGTCTGGCTCCGTTGTCGATAATCAGAGCAATAACAAACTGCGTATCGGCAACTCGTCTCCGCTCATTGACTTCCAGTTTAAACCGACAGACCTTCCCACTGACTCGACCTGGAAGGAGATTTCCGGGACTTGGAAGGCGACGGTATCTGACCGTGTTGGTATCTCTATCAACTCGTCTCTCAAATCAGGTAATCAGTATTTCGATGATTTTTACTTCATCGATATCACTGACATAGTGAACATCGACGCGGCGAGCAATGCGGTTGCTAGTCTGACTTCGCGAGTTACCAGTGCGGAGGGTACTGTTTCCAGTCACACCGGAAGCATCACGAATCTGAGCAATAGCCTTAATTCGTTGAATAACACGGTTTCTGGCAAGGCCGACGCTTCGGCACTTCAGTCACTGCAGAACACGGTTACGCAGCAAGGCAAAGACTTGTCTTCTGCGAGTGGCAGTGTCACTGACCTGAAGAGTAGCCTGAATACGCTGAAAGTCCAGACTAACCCGTGGATCGACGGTACTTTCGAAACCTATGACAACAATCAGCAGTTGGGCGGCAGCACTGCGATTGTAACGACGGACTTCAAGAGCAGCGGCAGCAAATGTCTGAAGGTTACTCGCCCGGCCAATACCAGTGGGAATTCCGACAAGATGATCGGCCCCTATTCTGCAGTACGCCAGAGCGCGAAATATCGCGTTGAGTTTTGGGCAATGATGCCGGCTGCAGAAGCGCCACCGTCTGGTTGGTCTGTGGCCGTAGGTCTTCACTCCATCAACAAAGATGGTGGGAATGACTGGCAGGGCATTACGTTCAACGAGGCTGGTCTTGGCGGTCGCGACCAGTGGGTTAAGTTTACTGGTGTAGTGAAAGTGAGTCCGAGCGTTACCCGTAGCCATGTATGGATTTCTACTCGTGGTCAGAGTGGCTCCAACACACCTGGATACGCGGTGTACATTGATGATTTCGTCATTACCGATATCACTGATGCTGCGGATGCACAGGCTACGGCGGATGCAAACGCAACAGCAATCTCATCGTTGCAGACGAAGGTCAGCGATATCGATGGGAAAGTGACTGCCCAAACGTCGCAACTGTCTTCCATGCAGTCGAAGGTAGACGCGTCTTCTTCGAGAGTGGATCAGCTGTCTAAGACCATTTCGGACAGTCAGAGCACTCAGGCATCGTTGAACACCAGTCTTCAGTCTCAGATTGATGCTCAGGCTTCGGCCAACATCAAAAACCAGGCTGATCTGAACTCGGCGACAACGAGCATCGCGTCTATCAAATCGACTCAGGCGACTCAGGCGACTCAGATTAGCGCAATGGCAAAAACTCAGACTGACATGACCGCATCATTGAACAGTCAATCTGCATCTATCCAGACGCTGCAAGAGGCTGTTTCAAACAATGACGCGCTGAACAGTACCTGGATGGTGAAAATGCAAACCAACAACAACGGGCAGAAGTATGCGGCGGGTATCGCTCTCGGTGTTGATGGTAAAAATATGCAGAGCCAGTTCTTGGTTCAGGCAGATCGTTTTGCGCTGATTAACACATCAAATGGTAACACGACTACGCCTTTTGTTATTGACAACGGCGTCACCTATATGAATGCTGCCTACATTAAGGATGGTTCAATAGGCAGTGCTAAAGTTGGGGATTTGATGAGTTCGGGTTTCCAAGAAAACGTTAGAGGTTGGCGAATCTCTCGCGATGGAACGATGAATATAAATGGCTCAGGGCCGGGTAGTTCCAGAACGGTAATTACAAACGGTAAAATCGAAGTCTATGATTCAAACAACCGTCTCCGTGTGAGAATGGGGATTTTCTAAAACTAAAGCCGCCTACAGGAAGTGGGCGGCATCTCAAGGAAGAGATAATGAGTATGTATGAAGTAGGCACCATAACCGGTGCCGCAAATCAGGCGAAAGTGACCGGTGTAACGACTAAGTGGTCGCAGACAGCTCTTGGCGTTCAACAGGGTTCCATTCTTGTCGTGTATCGGAACGGGAGCACGGACTTGTACGCGATTAAATCCGTCGACAGTGACACGCAGCTGACTCTTACCCGAAACATCACGACAGCGTTCTCTGGGGCGTCCTATGGCATCATCACGTCAGAGACAGCCAGCACCTCCGCATTTGCAAACCAACTCGCCAGCGCCTTTTCTCTGTGGCGGAGCGTTGTTGAAGGATGGTCGACCGCGCTGACGTCGACAGGCAACATTACAATGACTGACCCTATTACCGGAACGTCAGTTACTGTTCCTGCTATTAAGGGGATGGCGAAAATTGCTGGGGGCAATAATCTCACCGGGACACAAAGTCTCGACAGTGACGACTCCGGTTTTATCCTCGGAAAAAATAGCGACATAGGTCTTATCAAGAAAAGCGGAACCTATGGGAAGGTTATGGTGGGAAAGTCGTCTCGATTCTCAGTCGTTCGAAGCGATAAAGACCGGATATCGGCAACTGATGGGCAGACTGAAATTTTTGGCGTTGAAGCTAACGGTGACGTCAAAGTCGCGAATTCACTTTATGCTAAAGGTATTATACAAAGTGATTATCAGGTTAGATCGCAAAGTATCGAGCTTTCCTATACAACACCGTATATCGACTTCCATTATGGGAATAGCACGGCAGACTATACTCACCGAATTATTGCAGATGACCCGGTCGCATTAGGGTTCGAGTGCAGTCTTCGAGTTGCCAAAAATATTCGCGCGCAGGAGGGTATCAAAGCCGATTTATATGTGCGTGCCGCCGGTCGTGCCGGCATCATAGCGCAGTACGACAATGATCCCTCTGCGAATTTAGGGGACATGAGGGTTGCTCCGCAATTAACCACTCAATTTGCTACGGTAGGGGCAGACTCGAACGGTCAGGCTGGGGGGAGTTTTTGGTTTGAAGAGCATGTCGGAAACAACCACCGTCTCGTTACCCAAGTCAAAGGGTATGGTGCATCCGTACAATACTGGCATCATCGCAGCGACGGAATGATCTGGAATAGTCAGCGAGGTGATGTAGCGTGGGCCGCAACTTCAGACAAAAACCTCAAGCATGATATTAAACCCACAGATGGATTACAGTCGCTGAAAAATATCAATGCCATGAAACTAGTTACTTTCATCTATAACGATGACGAGAGAGGGCGCCAGCGTCGAGGTGTGATTGCTCAGCAGCTTCAGAAAATTGACCCGTGCTACGTGAAGGTGAGTAAAGGTGTGGTAAGCCACCCAGCCATAAAGGATGATGAAGGTAATGAAATTGAACCAGAACATCAGGAGGTAATTGAAAAACTTGTGCTGGACTCCAATCCTTTATTAATGGACGCTTTAAGTGCTATCCAGGTATTGTCGCGGGAGATTAGTGAACTCAGAGCTGAGAACAGAGATTTACGCGCATTTGTTCATTTTGAATAGTTAGTAGGTATTTACTTACTTTTATTTTGAACTGTGATATAACCGGGCGGATTTAGGTTTGACAGTCATGGAGGATTAACAATGTCAAACGAGACGCCCGGTGTGAGCCACAAGGAAGTGGAACGCATTGCTCAAATCGTCGCACGAGAGGTTCTGCAAGGACTTCGTGACGAGGTTGGGGAAGAGGTGGATAAGCGACTGAAAGCGTACCTGGGAGATATGACCGCGACCCAGCACAGTATTCAGCACGCGAATCTGGACAAGCTACTGAACCGAATGGACGCCATCTCAAGTGGGTTCTTCGGCGGTGTCGTGTCCAAAGTTACTTCTTTCCTGATCACCGCCTTGCTGCTGGGACTGGCAGCGTATGGCGTAAAAAGCGGCATTGGAAACTAAGGGGAAAAGGATGACTCCAAGAGGAATACGCAACAACAACCCAGGCAATCTGGATAACACGAATCCGTGGCAAGGTCTGATAGCTAACCCGGCAGAAAGTCGATTTGCCACCTTCAAAGACCCGACATGGGGTGTGCGTGCGCTGGCCGTTACGCTCATTACCTATCACGACAAGCGCAAAGCAAAAGACGGCTCACGAATCGATACGATCCGCGAAGTCATCGAACGCTGGGCGCCGCCGAGTGAAAACGACACCGAGGCGTATGTTCAGGCTGTCGCCAAAGCGGTAGGCGTTTCTCCTGATATGGAAATCGATCTGCATCAGTACGAGATTATGCGACCGACCGTTGAGGCAATCATTCGCCATGAGAACGGTAAAGGCCCGCTGCGAACTTATAACACCTGGTACAACATCGACGTCATTGACGAAGGGTTGCGCCGGGCTGGTGTCGTTAAGCCCGTGAAGACCACCGCATCCATTCCGGTCACTAAGGAAACGGCTGGCGCAACCGTCACGGCAGGTATCGGTCTGGCGCAACTGGCCGACGTTGCTCCGCAGATCAGTGCGGCAATGGATAAGGCTCAGGGCAATATTTCGAGCGGGGATACTGTTCGCATTGTCTTTGGGATCGCGACAATCGCCGTAGCGGTATTCATCGCCATAGCCCAGGTGCGGAAGTATCAGCGAGGTGTTGCGCAATGATTGAAGGCTTAATTGCCCGTATCAAAGCGTTCGTAATGACGGCTTCGGCCGTCATTGCGGTACTTTTTGGGGCGTATATTTTGGGTGGCCGCGCAGCTCGTCGATCGGCGGAGATTAAAAATCAACGTGAAGAGAATAAGCGGCTAAGCACGACCATTGAGGTAAAAAATGAAACGACTGATAAGATCAGGCGCATGGGTGATGGCGCTGTGGACGATGAGCTTTCTGCTAACTGGATGCGTGATTAAACCTGAGCGTGGAGTGTTATTTTGTGAGATAGCTAATCCGATTTATCTCAGTAAAGAAGATAAGCTGACCCAAGAATCAAAACGACAGGTTCTGGCCCATGATATCGTTGGCGAGCGTATTTGTGGGTGGGGGCAATCCAATCGCACAAGTTAATAGAAAACGCCCCGTAATCACTTAGGGGCGTTTTGGCTACTCTTTAAAATATTCCAAATACTGGCATTCAACCTTTATGGCTCTCCGCAGAAAAATCGTCGCATTGTTTACATATTCTTTTTCTGATGCATTAATGCGGTTTTTCAGACCATGCACAATTGCAGAGCGTAGTTCATAAATCTTTTTTAATTGTTTTTTTATTTCATTTCTATCGTCCATACCTTTCCCGATAAGATAAGAACATCTATCAGACAATGTTTGTGTGATACCTGCACCTTGTTCTCTTTTATCGCCTAATAGCGCTTCTATACCCATGCATATTTGAATGAATGACATGGTTTCATCCATGGCCATTTTTGCATTCACATACCAGTCCATTGCTGCCTTTATATATTTGGCTGCATCAGAGTTATCATTTATCAATGAATTTATAAATCTCAGTTTTTCTTTTGAAAGATATGCCATATCATTATTGTACTCTAAATCATCTAAAAATTTAGATAGTTGCAATGGTAGCTCAAAAGTGTCAAGTAATTGCTCGCGACTTGTGTTTTTTATTTTTGCATGCAAAATAGGGATTTTTTTGGAACTCCCCGGGAGGGTGTTTTCGAAACTATATCTATGTATTAATAAATCACTCTTTACTTTGAAGATTTTTGCAGTTGTGAAACAGTATAAGAATACATTGAAATCTTGTAGGTATGGTTTAACCCCATGCGTGGCGTTTCGATATGTTAAATACCCACTCCCTGTCAGTCGTAAATATCTATTTGTTAAGGCATTAAATGGAGATTCATCATGAAGAAGTCCAATCCCCAGATCTAATACTTCAATGTTATTGTTATCTTCCTTAAAAAGTGGAATATTAAGATTGTGTAACGGAATTGCGATTTTGTATTCGTGGGGTAGAGCCATAAAGTAATCAAAAAGATAGTCGATTAACTCAGCCTTGGTCTCTTCGTTTATTTCAATATTTTCAAAAAATGGTACGGATAGATTTTTTTTTAAGTTAAATAATGTTACTGCATCTACGAATGCCCAAGTAGCGGTTTGTTCATCAAGAGATGTGGAGGCTTTATTTTGAGAGTTTAACTTATCAGAGAGTTTTTTAAAATTATCCTGAGTTCTTTCTCTAAACGAAATTCCATTGACTTTCACCACAATTTCGTCGATTAAATCAGAAAAAGTATCTTTGATGCTTTTGACCTGCTTAGGGTTCATTTTTTCTATCTCGGTATTACCAATTATATGAATGGATTATAACTTTGATTGCGAATGCAGTCATTGACCTTTTTCCTGAGACGGCATACCATTAACCCCATAAGAAAACATCTTGTTTTCAAAGCTAACAACATTACAAGGCAAAAAGATGGATACGAGACTCATCATAGTTGGTGGGACGAAGGGGGGGCCTGGCAAGTCCACCATCGCCCAGCAGGTAGCAGCCTGTTTGCAGCTCAAGAAAAAGAAGAAAGTTCACGTCACTGACATCGATATCCAGCGCACTACAACCACTTGGTGCGAGGATCGTCGCAGCAATAAGAAACTCGAACTGCTGCCATTCGCCTTTGTCGGCAATGAAATCATCAACCACCTCCAATCGCTAAACGGTCGATACGAGTACATCGTTGTTGATGCCGGCGGCTTTGACTCCGAGATTCAGCGTGAAGCAATGCTTATTGCTGACGCTATACTGATACCACTTCGCCCAAAACGTAGGGACCTGAAATCCTTGCGAGATATTGATCCTGTGCTGGAGAGTGTCAAAGCTGAAAACCCAGAAGTTAAGATCAGAGTGGTGATGAACCAATGTCCATCGCTACCGTCACAGGTATCTCGCATATTGGCATCAAAAGAAATTGTCGAGTCGTTTGGCATCGAACCAGTACCGGTAAACATCTACAACCGTAATATTTACGACGATGCGGAAGAGGCTGGTCGCTCTGTCTTTGAAATGAAGGGTAAAGAGCGAGACAAAAAGGCCGAAGTCGAGATTGAAGAGTTAGTTGATTATCTTATTAGTTTAGAGGGTTAGTATTCATGAAAATGGGAAAAATGGGCGATCTTGCCAAGCGTGCTGTCGAAGAGACACCTGTTCAGGATACTGAAGTCAAAAACCCCAACTCACCTATGCGCTCACCGGTTCGCCCGCAGGGTAGGCCCACACGTGGCAAATCCTCCATCAAAAGCCGTACCATGAGCATTGAGGACGAGTTTATCGCTTTAATTAGTGTGATGGAGAATGTAGACCGCTGGAACCGTTTTACGCGCTCTGATGTCATTAGAGCAGCCATCATGAACCTAGCCAGCGAATCACCTCAGACCATCGCTGAGACCATCTCTGTACTTCGCTCAACGCCTGCATCAGAGGCGGAGATGCGAGCTGAGCAAATCAGACGCGAGCTAGAGAAGTAGTCATCTAACTTGAGATTATTCCCATTGTAAGCATTTGTTAGTATCATGGGGGGAGTGCATAAGCTGTGCTCACCTCATTGATTCGTAGTGAAAATCTTCAATTCGTCTTTAACAAACGTAGGTCTTAACAAGACATGAAAAAAATTATAACTGTAGCGTTATGTGTAATGGGTTTGTCTGGATGTGTACCGCCTCAAGGAAATTACGGAACTCAGCATCAGGTCAAGCAAGTTGTGAAGCGCCCAGCCTTTCCTGTAGAAGAGTACGCAGCGCTGCCTAAAAAGGGTACTGGAGTGGTGAAAGGTGAGTTGTTTGGCGTTACCCGCGGAGGCGATGTTAAGATCGGCGCCGGCCAAAGCATCACACTGCGTCCACTGACCTCATACGTTAGAAACACACCGAAGATCGATTTCCAGACACAAGAACTCGAACCTATCGACAAACGCATTTCTGCCTATGACCGAGTCATCAACACTGACGCCCAAGGTAAATTTGAATTTGATAACGTGCCGCCAGGCGAGTACAGCGTGTTCGGTATGTTTAGCTGGTACGCGGGTTACATGCCGCAACTGGTGTTCTTGAACAAAGATATTACCGTTAAGAACGGGGAAACTGTTCAGGTACAGCCGTAACTTGCCAAAATGCAAAGAGTTTAATAAATAGGCACCTCTGGTGCCTATTTTATTAATCATCTAAGCAAAAAAGACCTTGCTCCTGTAGTTATTATAATTCTGGTCATTCTTTTAAATATACAGAGCCAGGCACTCTCCGCCATCAGCTAAAGCCTTCCATTTCTGCTTCCCAAACACCACGCCAGCGTTTATGATTCCATAAAAAGATAAGTAAGAGCTTATTTATGAATGCAAAGGTTATTAAACATGCCAGACGGCATTAAGTATGAGTTCATGCAGGAAATGACCACCGCAGACATGGATAGATGGGTGTCCGAGAACATCGGACTCTCTCGTTGCGCCGGCGAGACAGAGCTGTTTGCGTCAAAGTGGTTCGATTACCGCAACATGCATCCGCTGGTTGCCACCTGCCTTTTCTCCGAAATCTATAAAACCGAGTACGCACGCATCATGCTGACGCACGGTCGTGACGACTTCCAGCGTGCTCCGTTTCGCACCGGTTTGAAGCGTGTTGCGTATCAGGATCAGGGGATGGGTGTAAAAACATCTCTGTGGCGTGCTCGCCAGTTCGCGGACAGGTATTGCTGTTCGTATGAGTATTACATCTCGACGATTCTAAGCATCGCGGCACAACGTCTTTGGGCCAATCTCCCGCGCCCCCAGCATCTGTGGCAGGACGATTTGGTTGAAATCTTTGAGCAGAAGCTGGCACGCCGCTCCCAGATCCGCATCGATGACAGTATTTTCAGCTATCACAACATGCCCCAGCTGGCAGCGCCCGAAATGCAGAAAGATTACTGCATGTGGGTTATCAGGCACATTGACGCAATGAAGCCCTCATCCCGCGTTAATGGCGTTCTCTCAGCCGTATATCTCCGTAGACTTATCCCGGAAGCAGTGGCCGCTAAGCGATACCCAAAATTGATACATGAAGCGAGAGATCTGTATTTGAGCGCCTGTGAAGACTAATCATAATTCAGAAAACAAGTTGTTTAAAACAATAAGGAAAGCACATGAGTACCGTCTCTTCCACATTCGAAACACCTGTTCACACAGGACGACCGTTATCTGAAGAGTTTGACGCCGGCTTTGAAGATCGACTGGCTGCTTACTACTGCCGCGACCGAGAGTTCCTGATTAGAGCCGGTGACTTGGTTCTGCCTGAGCAATTCTCAAACAAGGCGAATGGGTATCTGGTCAATATCGTTGCCGGTTACTTCCGCTCGTACAAAAGCTCGCCGTCGAAAGAGTTTATCATCGACATGATCAAGGAAGCGAAGAAACGCGGAAAGATTCGCGAAGAGTTCGTGCCTGAAGTCGTTGAGGCGATGAAGCGCATTCTGGCCGAAAAGCTGGAAGACACCGGTTACATGATTGACCGTGTTGTAACGTTCGCACGTTCCGTCGCCTTTGATGACGCGTTTATCAAAGCGGCCGAGCTGAAGGAGAAAGGCGAGTTTGAACGCGCGATGCAGGTCATGCAGAAGGTCGATCTGGTTGGCGCCTCTGATATGGACGACGTTTACGATTATCTCGCCCGAGCTGGGGAGCGTCACGAGCGTCGTGAGTATGAGGCGTCAGAAGACTTTATCCCAAACAGCATTACAACCGGCATTCCTCTGCTGGACAAAATGCTTCACCAGAAAGGCTGGGGGCGTAAAGAACTGGTGCTGTTTATGGGCTTCGCAAAGTCTGGTAAGTCGACGGCCATGGGTGAGTTCGGTATTAACGCCACGCTGAAAGGCTACAACGTCTTGTATGTCTCTCTGGAGGTTCACAAAGACATTCTTTCAGATCGTTGGGATGCTCGCATTTCTGAAACGGAAATGTCCAAGCTTATCGAACGCCGCGATGATATCGCCGACAAACTGCGCTCAATAGGTGCTGGTTCGAAAGTGGGTAGCATGTGGATTGTTGAGCGTCGCGCTAACACGTTCTCACCTGCAGATCTCGACCGTTTGCTCAGCAACATGAAAGCTAACGGGATGATGCCAGACATGGTCATTGTCGACTATGCGGATCTGATGCGTGCCACTACACCAACAAAAGACCCGCGCAATGATGTGAAAGACATCTACACCGACCTGCGTGCTGTGATGGATAAGCACGACGTCGCAGGTATGACAGCGTCCCAGACCAACCGTGAAGGTGGTGCCTCTGAAGTGGCAACGATGATGCACGCCGCGGACAACATCGAGAAGGTTCGTATTTGTGATTTGATTATCTCAATCAACAAAACCGAAGAGGAAGAGGCTAAAGGTGAGGCGCGTCTGTATTTTGCTGGTTCGCGTAACCAGAAAGGCGGGGTCAGTCTGCGCGTACTTCAGGATCTGGAACAAATGCGATTCATTAAGCGAATCATTGACGTGATGTAAAAAAAAGGCGTTCCAAAGCGGAGCGCCTTCACTTCAATTCAGAAATTCAAGCTTTCTTTTGCTAACAAAACCACAAAAGAAAACACATGTACGGTCATATTAATCAATGGCCGGCTAAATGCAAGGTTTATTAAATGTCAGAATTAAAAGAATTGTTGGAAGAATTCGACTTTGAGCAATGGCTAGATACTGAGGGGATCTCATATCGTCGCGGCTCAAGGACTTCGAAGGGGCGTGAAGTTAACATCCGGGAATGTCCGTGTTGCAAAAGCAGTAAGTGGAAGGTTTACTTCAATCTAACAACGGGCCTGGGCAAGTGCTTCGCTGGCGATCACCCGGAGGAAGTGCAGTTTAACAAGCTGAACTTCATCAAATACCATACCGGCGAATCGTGGCGCGGATTGCAGCGTTACATCCGCAACGAGTTGATGCAGCAAGGCTGGCGACCGAAAGAGGAAGAGGTTGAGCTGAAGTCGGATGTTGAGCTGACGTCTGAAGTTATCCTGCCACCGCATTACCAGCTGCCAATCGAGGGGCAGTTACCAACGTATCTCGTTGATCGTGACATCTCCCCGGAGCTGGCTACTTACTTCGATCTCCGCTACTGCGTAGAAGGTACGCACGTCTATCTCGATGAACGCAATGGCCGACCCCACATTCAGTCGTTCGACATGCGCATCCTGATCCCCATTTACGATTTGGACGGCAAGATGCGAACGTTTCAGGGACGTGATATCACCGAGGAATCGGATCGCCGTTATCTCTTCCCAATATCGTTACCAGCGTCAGGCAAGTTTCTCTATAACGGACATAATGCCATCGGAAAACGCACTGTAATCGTTTCTGAGGGCGCTTTTGACGTTATGGGTATCAAGCGTGCTCTTTTTGCTGAGGAAACGCTGAGAGAGTATGTGGAGCCGATAGGAACGTTCGGTATGCACTTATCCGGCACGCTGGATGGTGAAAACGAAGATCAGCTTGGCGCATTTTTGAAGCTGAAGCAAAAAGGATTAGAGACGGTCGTAATGATGTGGGACTCCGAAAAACAGGCAATACACAACACGTTTGGCGCAGCCAGGCGATTAGCCGGCATTGGGTTGCGTGTGAAAATCGCTTGTCTAGGAGAGGAAGGATTAGACCCAGGTGATGCGACAATCGAACAGGTTCTTAAAGCCTACTATCGAGCGAAGCCATACACCAAGATGCTCGAAATGATGGCGAAACTACACGGTATTAAAGCACTTCTCTGACCGCAAAAAATATAAGTATTTACTTATCATTTTGTATAAGATCCACAAAAAACAAAGGAGAGCACATGTATATCAAAAGCATTGATGAGGCCGTCAGGAAAGCCATTAGTGACGCCTCGCACCTCTTTAAAGATCGAGATGTAGAGCAGGTGGTGAAAGAGGCTTGTGAGAAGGCGAATCAGCGAATCTCCATTAAGATGCCAGTCACCATATCCACACCGGATGAGCCTTGGATTTACATTTCGTCAGCTTTAACGGCTGACCGGTACTTCGAGCTGTTCGTCATCGTCAATCTGACTGACGTCGCCGAGGACTATCTGAAAGCGAAGGTTTTTCAGGGCATCTTTTATGCAGGAAGACCGCGGCCAGCGATGTCACTTTACGAGAAGTCGATAATGATAAAAGCCGAGGATTATGAATCTTACGTCGGCTCTGCAGCGGTAAAAAACTTCGCTAACTATATGTTGGAAAGCGGCGTTCTGCAGGCTCCAGAGTTTGATCATGTCCTGCGCTCACTTAGAGCCACGATGACGACCGAAGTTGTTTCAATGCCGGACATCCCTAAAGTTGTAGATGATGTATCAATGACCGGGGCAATGGCTTTGTCTGCCGTGCATTCTAGCGCATTCGAGGCGCCAGGCTATTCTCGCGCATTTTCGCTTAAAGCACCGAGTGGCATCATCGACGCGATCCTAGACCAGAAGTCGTCTCAGGCAAAAAACCGTTTCAATGAAAGCATTGAAATGCAGCTCTTCAGCGAATACGACGGCAACATGGAAGACGTTGAGGCTGTAAAGGCGGTATCCAAATGCTTTGGTGGTCTCTTTACTCGGCCTGGAGACATGATCACTCGCCTTGGTTATGACAAAGCGGCCATGCTCTCGGAAGGTAAAAGCTACGCTCTCGCTCACGTCCGTGAAGCGATAAAACATGCAGAAGTACACAGCCTCGTCGCGGAAAACCCTCTTTGGGGTTCTTGGTAACAATCCCCTCGTAAAAAATCTTTCAAGCCTGCGCCAGAGCATTAGACTGGCGCAATGATAAGTAAACATTTACTATAAGTATCTATGAAAACCAACTTTAGCAAATTTCCGTCAATTAGCGGCAGTAATAGCTATTCGATGCTGTGCGAGGAACTTCTAATCAACGGATCGCCGACGCGCTCTTCCTATACGGTGTGTCAGCACACCGTACTGGCATTTAAAGAGAATCGACTCCCGCCTGGTTCATTCGATTCGTGCGCGATAGCCATTCGTGCCGGCAAGTGTCGTGCGGTCAAGATGATGTTGGAAGAAGTTAAAACAGGCGAGCGGATTTACTTCATCGATGGCCTCGAAGAGATGCGTAAGCTGAGAGAGGAAATTGAGAGTCGTGCAGCTGAAAGCGCAACGCGCAACAAGCGTGCTGCGACGTTTGGCTCAAGAGTGACGCCAAAGCCGGAAATCAAAAAACCAACCGTTCTTGTCGACATTTACGCCGAAGCGGTAAACGCAGAAGTTAATAAAACAGAGGAAAACACATGAGTCAGTTCGAGCCACAAGTAGGCCAAGTATGCCAGATGATCTACACTACCGCGGACGTTCCGCAATGGATTTGACCTGCCCCCAGGATTAGATACAACCGTCAGTTAGTAAGGTCGGTTTGTTT
>ERZ773113.67-NODE-67-length-51980-cov-7.247549_pt1 | contig 51980 bp, 57 predicted proteins | sample MGYA00580565_ERZ773113 | MGnify/ENA primary metagenome ERZ773113 (study PRJEB29015, sample SAMEA2737827) | human gut metagenome | biome: human gut; feature: human-associated habitat; material: faeces | place: China | collected 2012 ...
TGGCGAGCACGCCCGTGCAGATGACCACGTCGGGGCGCCTGCGGACCCAGACGGCCAACGAGGCGAAGACGTTCGCGATCATGTGCGGGATAAAACTGGGCTCATTGCGGTTGACCTGAGGCACGAACCACGCCTCGACCGGGAATGAGGTCTTATACTTGGTTTTCTCGGTGAGAATGAAGCTGTCGTACTCCAGCATGAGCGGCTTGAGCATGAGGAGCTGCTCGAGATGTCCGCCCGAAGAGGCGGCAAAGCAGACCTTGAGCTTCTTCCTTTTATCGGACATCGGACTAGTCCCGCCTGAAGAGGTCGCGCGTATAGATCTTCTCCGCCACATCGGCCAAATCATCGCTCCAACGGTTGGCAATAATCACGTCGCAGCGGGACTTGAAGGCCGCCAAGTCGTGCGTCACCTCGGAGCCGAAAAACTCCGGCGCGTCCAGGGCGGGCTCGTAGACCACTACGGGGATACCCTTGGCCTTGACGCGCTTCATGACGCCCTGGATTGAGCTGGCGCGGAAGTTGTCGGAGTTGGACTTCATGGTCAGGCGGTCTTGATCTTGCCGGACCAGGCAGCGGCGATGACGCGGCCGTTATCCACGGCGATCAGCCGCAGGCCGGTCACGGCAAACTCGCGCGCGACCACGAGCAGCAGCGCCCATGCGGGCATCCGGTGCTGCTCGACGAACAGCAGCATGGCCGCCACGACCAGCAGCTTATCGGCCAGCGGATCCATGAACTTGCCGAAATCCGACACCTGATTGTAGTGCCGCGCGATGTAGCCGTCGGCGAAGTCGCTCAGGCTCGCAAGCACGAACACGCCGAACGCCCAGTAGGTATGCCCGGGGAAGCGCAGGTACATCAGCACCAGAAATACGGGAATCAGGATCACGCGGAAGATGGTAATTTTGTTTGCAGTCGTCATGTCAGCACCTCATTCGTGGATTTGTTCGCCGGCAAGATCGCCGTCGTCGCAGCCGGTGATGTGCACCGTGACCATGTCGCCGGGCCGGGCCGCGCCGGTGAAGTAGACCGTGCCGTCGATCTCCGGCGAGTCGGCATACGTCCGGCCGGAGCACATGCCGCTCCTGGCCCGGTGCTCGCACAAAACGGTCATGTCCCGCCCGATGCAGGCGGCGTTGTAGTCGTCCATGATGCCGGCCTGCAGCTCGAGAATGAGATCGGCGCGGCGCTGGGCCTCGTCCGGCTCGCAGCGGTCGGTCATCACGGCGGCGGGCGTCCCCTCCTCGGGGGAGAACGGGAACACGCCCACGCGCTCGAGCCGCACCTCGCGCAGCCACGTGCACAGCTCCTCAAACTCGGCCTCGCCCTCGCCGGGCAGGCCCGTGATGAGGCTCGTGCGCAGCACAAGACCCGGAATGCGCGCACGCAGCTTCTGCAGCAGCGCGCGGATCTCGTCGCCGGTGCAGTGGCGGTTCATGCGGCGGAGAATGTCGTTGTCGATGTGCTGGATGGGGATGTCGAGATACTTGACGATCTTGTCTTCATTTGCAATGAGGTCGATGAGCTCGTCGTCGATGATCTCGGGGTAGAGGTAGTGCAGGCGGATCCAGCGGATGCCGTCGATCTTCGCCAGTTCCCGCAGCAGCAGCGCGAGACTCGGCTTTCCGTAGAGGTCCATGCCCCAGCGGGTGATGTCCTGCGCGATGACGATCAGCTCTTTCACGCCGAGGTCGGCGAGCTCCCGCGCCTCCTGCACGATGGCGTCGAGCGTGCGGCTGCGGTAGCGGCCGCGGATGGCGGGGATGGCGCAGAACGCGCACCAGTTGTCGCACCCTTCGGCGATGCGCAGGTACGCCCAGCCCGGCCCGGTCGTGACCACGCGGCCGATCTCCTCGATCGGGCCGCTCTTGTCGCCGAAGTACAGCGGCTTTCCACCGTGCATCACGTCCTCGACGGCCTGGCAGATCTGGCCGAAGCTGCCGGTGCCGAGCATGCCGTCCACTTCCGGCAGGCTCTCGAGAATGTCCTTTTCGTACCGCTGCGACAGGCAGCCGGTCACGAGAATTTTCTTCAGTCCGCCGGCCTTTTTCACCTCGGCGAGCTGCAGGATCTGGTCGATAGCCTCGCTCTTGGCGCTGTCGATAAAGCCGCAGGTGTTGACGATGGCGACGTCGCACCCGTCCACCTCGCCGACCACCTCATGGCCGGCCTGATTGAGCAGATAGAGCATCTGCTCGCTGTTGACCTGATTTTTCGCACAGCCGAGCGAGATCAGGCAGATTCGATATGGCATGGGTCAATACTCCTCATAGTTATCCTGATAGCGCGCGATGGCCGCGCGGATCTCGTCGCGCCCAAAGCCGCGGCGGTAGAGATAGTCCGACGCGCGGCGCAGCTCGTCGCGGTCGGGCGTGTCGCTGCGCAGGCGGCGGCGCAGCAGCGTGTCGATCTGGTCGTCCTGCTCCGGCAGCTCCTGCAGCGCATCGTCCCACAGCTCGCGCGGGATGCCGCGGCGGTAGAGCTCGCTGCGGATGCGCCCGGCACCGTAGCCCTTGGCGGCATAGTGCCGCACGCACATGGCGGCGTACTGCGCATCGTCGAGCAGGTGCATCTCCTGCAGCCACGCGGCGGCGTCCTCGGCGTTTTCCGGGCTTTCGCCCTTTTCTTTCAGCCGGTCGGTCAGTTCCTTGACCGACATGGCGCGCGCGCCGATGATGCGCAGCGCCCGCTGCCGGCAGCGCGAGCGCTCGGAGGCCGCGCGCAGCGCGTCCAGCTCCGGGCTCGTCAATTCTTTTCCGCTGCGCAGGTGAAAATCCGTCACGACGGCGAGCGTCGTGCGCACCTCCTCGCCGGTGTCAAACCGCGCCAGAAAGCGCTCCGGCGCGGTCTGTTTGAGCTCAATGAGCCGGGCCATCAGCCCTGAAAGTCATCGGCTGCCACTTCGACGGCGCGGCCGGAAGCGATGGCGGCCTTGCGCGCCTGCGGGCTCATGAGCTTGTGGGCGTTGGCGCGGATCTCGGCCTCGATCTTGTCCGAGACGTCGGGGTGCTCGCGCAGATATTCCTTCATGCTGTCGCGGCCCTGCACGCGCACATCGCCGTAGGTGTACCACGCGCCGGCCTTGTCGATCAGGTCGAGCTTGACGCCGAGGTCCACGATCTCGCCGATCTTGGAGATGCCTTCGCCGTAGATGATGTCGAACTCCGCCTCCTTGAACGGGGGCGCGACCTTGTTCTTGACGATCTTGGCGCGCGTGCGGTTGCCGATCATCTCGCCGCCGACCTTCAGCGTCTCGATGCGGCGCACGTCGATGCGCACGCTGGAGAAGTACTTCAGCGCGCGGCCGCCGGGCGTCGTCTCGGGGTTGCCGTACATGACGCCGATCTTCTCGCGCAGCTGGTTGATGAACACGACGATGCAGTTCGTGCGGCTGACCGTGCCGGCCAGCTTGCGCAGGGCCTGGCTCATCAGGCGCGCGATCACGCCGACGGACGACTCGCCCATCTCACCCTCGAGCTCGCTGCGCGGCAGCAGCGCCGCCACGGAGTCGACGACCACGACGTCGAGCGCGCCGGAGCGCACGAGCTGCTCCGTGATCTCGAGCGCCTGCTCGCCGGTGTCCGGCTGGGAGATGAGCAGGCTGTCGATGTCCACGCCGAGGGCACGGGCGTAAGCGGGTTCGAGCGCGTGCTCCACGTCGATGAACGCGACCTCGCCGCCCTCTTTCTGGGCGCTGGCGAGGATGTGCAGCGCGAGCGTCGTCTTACCGGACGACTCGGGCCCGTAGATCTCGACGATGCGGCCGCGGGGCACGCCGCCAATGCCGAGCGCGAGGTCGAGCGACAGGGAGCCGGTGGAGATGGCCTCCACGTTCACGGGAATGTCGTCGCCGAGGCGCATGATGGCGCCCTTGCCGAAGTTCTTCTCGATCTGGGCGAGCGCGGTCTCGAGCGCTTTTTTCTTGTCCTCCGGCTTGACGGGGCCGGTGGACACGGGTGCGGATTTTTTCTTTTCAGCCATAGTGATTCACCTCTAAGTATTAGATGCGGCCGACGACGACGCGCCGGATGCCGGCGGTGTCCTCGAGGGCGGTCACATCGGTGTATTTTTCTTCTGTCATCAGCGCCATGACGGCGTCCGCCTGATCCTCACCGACCTCGAACATGAGCCAGCCGCCGGGGCGGAGGATCTGCGTCCAGTGGCGCACGATCGCGCGGTAGAACATCAACCCATCCTCGCCGCCGTCGAGCGCGCCGAGCGGCTCGTAGTCGCGCACGGAGCTGTCGAGCGTGAGGATGTCCATGCTCGCCACATACGGCGGGTTCGACACGATGAGGTCGAACGTGCCGATGCCCATAGGGGGCTTTTCGAGCGCGTCGGCCTTGAGGCAGATGGTGCGGTTCTGGTGGTTGCGGCGCAGGTTTTCCTTGCTCACGGTGAGGGCCTCGTCGCTGATGTCCACCATGACGACGCGCGCGGCCGGCAGCTCATGCGCCAGCGCGCAGCCGATGCAGCCGCTGCCGGAGCAGAGGTCGAGAATGCGGGCGTTCATCTTCCGGCCGACGAGCACGCGCAGCGCCGCGTCCACGAGTACCTCGGTGTCCATGCGCGGGATGAGCACGTCGGGCGTGACCACGATCGGCAGGCCGTGAAACTCCCACTCGCCGATGAGATAGGCCAGCGGCTCGCCGGCGATGCGGCGCTGCAGCAGGGCCTCGATCTTCTGTTCATTTTCGTCGGAGGTGTACAGGCGCAGGTCGCGCACGAATTCCTCCTTCGTCTTGCCGACGGCATAGGCCACCAGCAGCCGCGCCTCGAGCGCGTAAGCCTCCACGCCGGCGTTTTTCAGCGCCGTGCGCGTGGCCAGATACAGGTCGTTATAGGTCTTTGGCATCTCTCTATCTTCCAGTCCTTTGCTGACGGATTACCAGGCGTCGCTGCCCTTCTGCTCCGGGATGACGAGCTCGAGCGCACGGATGGCGCACTCGATCATGCTGTCGTCCGGCTCGTTGGTGGTCAGGCGCTGCAGCCACTTGCCCGGCGCGGACAGAATGCGCGAGCAGAGGTTGTCGTGCCGGCCGACCCAGCGGTTGATTTCATAACTGATGGACACGACGACCGGCAGCAGCAGCAGCCGCAGGCCGATGCGCACCCACGGATTGTCCCACAAGCCGACGCGCAGGCTCACGAGCGAGAACACCAGAATGCTGATGATGACGACGACGAACAGAAAGCTCGTGCCGCAGCGGGGGTGGAAGCGCGACTGCGGCCGCACGTTCTCGACCGTCAGCGGCAGGCCCTTTTCGTAGCAGAAGATGGTCTTGTGCTCCGCGCCGTGGTAGGCGAACATACGCTCGACGTCCTTCATGTGCGCCACGCCCCACAGATACAGCAGGAAAATGACGATGCGCAGCAGGCCCTCAAAGAGGTTGCGCACAACGGGGCTGTGGATAAAGCCCTTGGTCAGGCCGGCGAGCAGCGTCGGGATCAGGATGAACAGCACGATCGACAGCGCGATGCCGAGCACCACGGCCGTACCGATGATGATGTCCTTGGCCTTCTCCTCGCCGAAATGCTTTTCGATCCAGAGGTCGATCTTGCCGGGCTCCTCCTGCTCGTCCTCGGGCAGCAGGTCGGCCGAATAGGTCAGCGCCTTCATGCCCTTGACCATCGAGTCGAGAAACACGATGACGCCGCGGATGAGCGGCCAGCCGAGGATCGGGTGCTTTTCGCGGACCCAGTGCAGCTCCTCGACCTTCTCGACCATGCCGTCCTGCGTGCGGCAGACGATGGCCTGCCGGGTCGGGCCGCGCATGAGGATGCCCTCGATGAGCGCCTGCCCGCCGATGGATGTGCGGAACGAGACGCTGGTATCGGGTTTTGCGGATTCGGTTTTGCTCATATGGTTACCTCGGTTAGAATGAAATTACGAAGTTAATTGCCGCTCTCCGGCGCGAACGGCAGGCGTACCGAGACCAGTGTGCCGCCGCCGGGGGCGTTGGCGATCGTCAGCGTACCGCCGGAGCGGGTGATGATCTCGTCGCACACGGCCAGACCGATGCCGCTGCCGCGGGCCTTGTGCTTCTCGCCTTTGAAGAACTTTTCCTTCACGTGCGGCAGCTCGTTTTCCGGGATGCCGGGGCCATGGTCCCTAAATTGAATGGTAGCAGCTTCACTGTCCGAAAAAACGGACACTTCGATCGTCTTGCCGTCGCGGGCGTACTTGGCGGCGTTGTCGAGGATGTTGAGAAACACCTGCTTGAGGCGCTCCGGGTCGCCGGGCACGAGCGGGATCTCCTCCTCGGGCGGGTTGTAGATGAGCTGCATCCCGTCCTGCCGCAGCAGCTCCTGATAGGTGAAAATGGTGTCCTCGAGCTCGCTCTCGATGTCGAGCAGCTCCATGCTCAGGTTGAAGCGGCCGTCCTGGATGCGGGTGAACTCCAGCAGCTCCTCGACGAGGCTCGTCAGGCGCGCGGCCTCCTTGGAGATGATGGCGATGCCGCGGCGGGAGTCGCCCTGGATGGCGGTGTCGAACATGAGCGTCTCGCTCCAGCCGGTGATGGCGGTCAGGGGCGTGCGCAGCTCGTGCGAGATCGACGAGATGAATTCCGACTGCATTTTTTCGCTGCGGCTGATCTCCTGTGACAGCTCGTTGATCGCGGTCGCAAGGCGGCCGAGCTCATCGTCGCGCTGCACCGGCAGCTCCGTGCCGTAGCGCCCGCCGGCGATCGTGCGCGTGACCTCCGTGATCTGCTCGACCGGGCGCGACACGTGCCGGCGAAACCACAGCGCGCAGACCACGGCACCGGCGGCTGCCGCGAGGATGCCGAGTATGATGCCCAGCGCGGTGCTGACGCGCCCGGCGCTCAGACCGATGGTCGCACCGATGGCGACGCACAGCGCCGCGTGCACACATTGGCCCATGGCCATGCGCGAAAACAGGCCGCGGAAGGTGTTTTCCTGTTTGGGTTCGCCTGCGGGGGTGGGGGTGACGTCCTGCATGGCCTCAGTAGCCCCACTTATAGCCGTAGCCCCAGACGGTGGTGATGTATTCCGGTTCGGTCGCGTCGTCCTCGATCTTGATGCGCAGGCGGCGGATGTTCACATCGACGATCTTGACCTCGCCGTTGTAGTCCGCGCCCCAGACGGCGTGCAGAATGTCCTCGCGCGAGAGCGCGCGGCCGGGGTTTTCCATGAACAGCTTCATGATGGCAAACTCCGTCTGCGTCAGGCGGATGTGCTCGCTGTTTTTGTCGAGCGTGCGCGAGCGCAGGTGCAGCACGAACGGCCCGCTCGAGAGCACGTCCTCGGTGTTCTCGCTGCCGCCGATGCGGCGGTAGAGCGCGTCCACGCGCGCGAGCAGCTCGGCAGGGGAGAAAGGCTTGGTGACATAGTCGTCCGCGCCGGTCATGAGGCCGGTGATCTTGTCCATCTCCTGGCTCTTGGCGCTGAGCATGAGGATGCCCATCTTCGAGCCGGTCGCGCGGATGCGGCGGCAGACCTCAAAGCCGTCGATATCCGGCAGCATCACGTCGAGCAGCGCAACGAGCGTGTCCGGATTCTGCTTGAGCTTTTCGAGCGCTTCCTCGCCTGTGGCCGCCTCAATGGGCTCGTAACCGGACCGGCGCAGGTTGATGACGACGAAGCTGCGGATGCTGGGCTCGTCCTCAAGTACGAGAATTTTCTTCATGTGATCCGTATTCCTTTCCAAAGGCGGTGTGTGGACGCCTTTGTGGTTTGTGGCGTCTGCTTTCCGGGAAAGCAGGAGCGTGCAGAAATATTCATTTCAGTATATCACACAATTTACAATAGTGGTAGCAAAAAATTACGAATCGTGTTATTCTGTGACACAGGAAATGAGGTGGGCCATATGGAGCTTTTCTGGACGCAGATCACGGACGCGCAGCCGGCGCGCCCTGCGCGCACGAAGGCGCACGGGAGCGCGTGGGGCGTGTCGCTGCTGGCGTATGCGGTGCGCGCGGTCTGGGGCATCGACCTGCCGGAGACGGCGGAGCTGCCGGGTGGCAAGCCGTATTTTCCGGCGTGCCCGCAGCTGCACTTTTCCGTCAGCCACACGCGCACGGCGGCGCTCGTGGCGGTGTCGGCCGCGCCGGTCGGCGCGGATGTGGAGCAGGTGCGCCCACTGCACCCGGCCATGGCGCGGCGGCTCGCGCAGGCGGACTGCGGCGACCTGCAGCCGTTCGAGCTCTGGACGCTGCGCGAGAGCTGGTTCAAGCTCACGGGCGCGGGCGACCTGCGCACGATCCCGTTCCGGCGCGCGGACGGGGTGCTCGTCCCGCCGGAGGCGGGGGCGCTCTGCTGCGTGTATGATGCCATTCCCGGCTGCGCGGCCGCCGCGTGCTCGCTTGCCGAGCAGCCGCCGGAGCGGCTGCGGTTCGTGCCGCCGCGCGAGATTTGCACTTGAAATGTGCGCCCGGCTGTTGTATAATCAAACAGCCGAATTTGCCGGTGTGATGGAATTGGTAGACGTGCTTGACTCAAAATCTACTTCGCCGCTTCATACCGCCTTGGCGGAAACCCTTGATTTTGCAAGGCTTTTTCAAAACTGAATATGTAATTTGGTTTTAATGTCCCTCCATGATGTCCCTCCGTTTTCTCGGTTGGGGCATCGGGAGATGACTTAAAATAATAGATGCCGGTGTGTTGGAATTGGCAGACGAGGCGGACTCAAAATCCGTTGGGCTAATAACCCGTGCGGGTTCGACCCCCGCCACCGGCACCACACTTTGAAAGCTCGTAAACCCTTGATACGACTGGGTTTGCGGGCTTTTCTTTATGCTTTGAACTCTTATGTACTGCCCCTCCCGCATCAGCAGATTTGCCGTTTGCAGGCTGATTTTAGAAGGGACATCGGAGGGACATAAAGTATCATGCGGAGGGATATACGCCCAAAATCGCATTGGCAGACGCAATCTTCGAGTTGAAATTCAGGTGCGTGTAAATGTTTGAGGTGGTCGAAATATCACTGTGCCCCAACCATTCCTGAATTTCTTTCAGGCTGACACCGTTTGCATACAACAGACTTGCACAACTATGACGAAGATCATGGAAACGGATCTTCCGCATACCGTTCTTTTGCAGGATCAGCGGGAAATGCTGTGTGATATATCCGGGCTTCACAAGCTCACCGATTTCGTTGACATAGATATAATCAGCAAACTTCCTGCAATAAGATTTTCCGCACAGCTTTCGGTTCAGCTCCTGTTCTGCTTTCAGGCGATGCAGCAATTCTTCAAATGGCGGCACAAGCGGCAGGCTGCGATAGCTGGCCTTTGTCTTTGTCCTGTCCTTTTGAATGATCTTGCTCTTGCCGTCTATGGTCGCCTGCGTAACGGTGTGCCGAATCGTAATCGTCTTTTTCTTGAAGTCGATGGCATCCCATTTCAGACCTACCGCCTCGCTTCGGCGCAAACCGTAAAACGCACCGAGGATCACGCCAAGCTCAATGGGATCACCACGGACAACTTCAAAAAGATGGTTCAGCTCATCCTCCTCATAGAAGCTGCCAACGAACTTTTCCTTCTTGGGCCGTTCAATCCGGTCTGCCGGATTCGAGTCAATCAGGCCGAGTTTGAAAGCGTGCTGCAAGGCTTTACGAATATTGGCGTGACGGTGTATGACCGTGTTTGCAGAAACGCCTCGTACCGTCAATTCATAGGTGTAGTAATCTTGTATGTGCTTTGGTGTCACCTCGCACAGAGCCAGTCCGGGATGATGTTCCTCAAAATAAGGAATAATCTTATTTTTGATGCCCATTGCATACGCCCCGTAGGTGGTTTCCTCCACATTCTTTTTCGTCATTTCCAGCCAATCGAGCAGAAACGCAGTAAAAAGAATCGTGCCAACGGGGGCTTTGCCCGTACTGCGTTCGATTGCTCTTGATTCCAGTTCTGCTTCCTTGGCAGCACGAGCCTCGGAAAGCATCTTTTCGGCACGCTTTTTGTTTCCCTTTACCGTCAGACCCGTAGACTTGGACGGCGTGTGCCGTTTGCCGTATTCGTCCACATAGTTCAGTACCATATGATAGTACCCGTTTTTCTCTCGCAGATGTCCTGCTACCATAATAAAACCTCCTTTGAATGGTACAGCGTAGATCCATCTGCCATTGACATTCATATTGTAGCAGAAAGAACTTCATAGGCCAAATGTGCAAACGAGGTTTCACGCACCGGATTTATCTACAAGCTCCAAGTATTTCAGAATGTTCAGCTTCGGAATACAATAGTGACGACCAATGACAAAGCTTCTGATCTCACCGGAGCGCAAGAGTTTGTAGGCAGTTTTATCGCAGATGCCACCGAGCATTTCACACATCTGCTGGACATTGACCACATCGGGATAGTCGGTAAATAACAGCTTGTAGGCCGTCTGTGATTCCATAGGCCGCCTCCTTACCGCTTCTTCGGCACAAGCTCATAGTCATACCCTTTCCGCTGATTACAGTAGGTACAAGTGTCCTTCGCCACCTGCAACGGGTCGATCCTGCGCAAATAATAAGCACCCGTGCCGTAGAAATTATCGGCGCAGGTGCTGCAAAGGCAGAGGATCAGTTTTTTCGGGACGCTTTCGATCAGACCGATGCTGACCGCCAGCGCATGATTGATGCCGCAAATGTGCTTTTCGGACAGATGCCCGATGAAGTTGCCTAAGCGGCGCTTATCAACGGTGCGCAGCTGTTCCAGCAGGACGATAGAGGGCAGCTCCAAGCCGTCCTCGGCGTCGATGTAGTAGTGGGTGGGAAGTTTGGCTTTCACGCCGGTTTTACTCGTGATGGAAGCGATAATGACCGTGGGGCTGTGTTTGTTTCCGACATTGTTCTGAATAATCACGACGGGGCGATAGCCTTCCTGTTCAGAGCCGATGCCACGGCCCAGATCGGCGTAATACATATCGCCGCGCAAATATGTGTGGTTCATTCTGTGATGACCTCCTTTGTGTATTTAGGCGTTTCCGCCTATGTAGAGGTCAAGCGGCAGAACAGAATTGAGGTCGGTGAGAGATAAAACATTCTCCGTTTCGTCTGACCCGTCCCGCCGCTTGACCGTAGTATTTTGAAGAAAATCAATTTGTCCTCGACACCCCGATTTTCTATTGGGCAGTCATCAAGCGGCCGATGGCTGTCGGCTCCACGGGAATTTCACCCTCACGAGGTTCTCTCGCAACCGCCCCCATTGCCTGCGACGGCTTCACGGTCGAAATGCCGCTTATCACGCTCGGACTGTGGCTGGACGGGAGTATCGTTAGCCCTATTGCCGGTCGTCGCCGGGGCGGGAGCCACCCGCCCGTGATAGCCGACTGTTTCTCGCTCCCCGCAGTGCGGATCGTGGCGCAGCCGCTAATGTGGCTCATGCTTTCGCAATGGCAATAGGAATGTGCTTGATGAATGGGTATTCGGTTGTCAAAGATCATCCCTGCTTGCCGAAAAGGAAAACAGGCAGAGAGTTTTCGTACCTCTCCACCTGTTTCCTCACTTAAAGGCTATTTGTGTAGTCTGAACTCAAAAATTTTTGAAAAACTTTTTGAGCTTTTCCACGGCGATGTCTACGCTGAATTTCACTGCTCGTTTGGTGCAGCCCTCCATTTCTGCAATCCGCTCATAGGTCAGACCCTGAAAGTAGTAGAGGATCAGTCTCCGCTTTTGTATTTCGGGCAGTCCGGAGATTGCCCTATGTAACTGCGCATATTCCATGCTCTGCAAAGCACTTTCTTCGACCGTTGCCGGACGATGCACGGCCCGGTCATACAACGATGCCTCCGTCAGCTCCGATTGTTCATAGTGGCGATCCACTTCGTTCAGATAGGAGAGGTCGTCCAACTCAAAGGAATCAAACAACGCAAACACGGCAGCGCTGATCTCAAAATGATGTCGATTGCCTTGTCCGTCCGAAAAGCTCAGCCAATGGCGGCCGTCCTCGGTCGTGCCGATGGTATAGGGATTATATTTGTCCTTTCTTCGTTTCGGATGGTTTCCATCCATAGCGTTATCCTCCGTTTCGATTTGAATTTTTGAAAAATCCAAATCGGGCGGAGGACCGCGGCAGCCAACACTGCCACACAAAAGGCGCAGATATAGCAAAACGCACCTGCAAAGCGGCAAAAGCCGCAAAGCAAGTGCGTTTAATTCATCATTATAGTGGCCTGTCAGTTCAGTGTCCGAGCCATAATATCCCAATGGCGAAAACAGGCTTTTTTTGACGGTTCACCGGGTAGACGATTCGTTATGCAGGCGAATCAAATTGGTGGCTTCTGACGGGCAGAGCTGCCAAACGCCGAGTCCAACGCATAAAAAATCCCTCCAATCCAAAAACTCGGATTTGAGGGATATGGGCGTGTTTTTAGACCCCGTCAAAGCCTCGTTTTTTTTATTTGGCGGGGCGGTGTCTTTATTTAGTTCAGTTTTCACCGTACTGTTCGTTCACTAATAATTGAACGGCTGTGCCATTATCAGCATGAACGAAATCCATATAATTATATATGGAGGTGAACGCACAGTGCAGAAACAACCTGAAACGCCAAGTGAGATCATAAAAGCGGCACGGGACAAGTCCGATTTGACCGTCGAGGAACTTACCGACCGCGTTGGAATCACAGAGCGATACTTATATAGGATCGAGAACGAGGGTAAAGTACCAACATTTGAAGTCCTCAAGAAAATCGTCCGGGAATTAGCCATTGACGGGAACTTGATCTTCTACCCGGAAAAGCAAGTCAAAGATTCGGAAGTAGAAGATCTTGTCCGTATGCTTTACAGCTGCGATGACCGTTCTCTGAAAATCATCAGGGCAACCGTGAAAGCTGCATTGGAGAGCCAGCAGAATAACCGCTAAAAATACAGATTCAACAGGGATAAGCAGAGGGGCAATACCCTCTGTTTTTCTTTATTCCTTTATCACAATAGGAAGCCTCGCTCCCAGGCGGCTGAGAATCTCATTGCTGATGCTGTCGGAGCGTTCCGCAACACAAGGCGTCGATAACAAACTGTTTTCCTGATTATCAATTAGCGTTGCTGTATCACCAACAGCGACTCCCTCTGTATCGGTTATATCAATAGCAAGCTGATCCATGCAAATACGCCCGATAATCGGAACGATATATGTACCGATCTTCACACTTGCCTTTCCGCATGATAAATTTCTCGGAAATCCATCCCCATAGCCAATCGGCAAAATTGCAATTTTACTGTCACGCTCAGTCTGATACGCCCGATCATAACCAACAAAACCGCCCTGTGGGACATCCCTTATCAAAATAACCTTTGCTTTTAATGCGAGGGCCGGACGAAGATCAAGCTGTAAAGTCGTTTTATCCTGCGGCGTGCTGGCAACGCCGTACAGGGAAATTCCCTCCCGCACATAGTCACATTTCAGTTCGGGATAATTCAGCAAACCATAGCTGCTTTGAATGTGCAGCTTCGGGATAGGAACTTTGTGCTCTTTCAGGTAGTCAATCAAAGCATAGAATCGGCAAATCTGATTTTTTGTAAAAGCAACATCTTCCGGTTCCAAGCTCTCACAACAGCAGAGATGTGTAAACATCCCATCGACCTTCAGATTTTTCATACGGAAAACCTGCCGTATATTTTCAAAATCGTCGGCATCAAAGCCAAGACGGTGCATTCCGCTGTCAATTCCGATATGTACGCGGACAGGAGTTCCTTGTTGATTTAAACATTCTGCATAGGCAGCATCAATCAGCGTTTGTGTTAAACGGTATTTCTTTAACTCTCTGGCACGGTGCACATCGGTAAATCCGAGAATCAAAATATCTCCCCGAATCCCATAACGGCGCAGACGGATTCCTTCGTCTATCGTTGCAACTGCAAATGCTTTTACACCGTCTTTTTCAAGGCAGGTGGAGACTTCATAAGCACCGTGACCATAAGCCTCCGTTTTTACAACCGCCATCAGCTCACAGCCTTGTGGCATAGCCGCCTGCAAAGCTGCGGCATTGTGAGACAAATGTGCAAGATTAAGTTCAATGTAGGCGCGTTCTGTTTTTGTACGGTGGTGCTGTTTTCCCGCAGCCCGTTCCCAAAACATGGCTGCCGCAAAGCTAAACAATAAAGATGCCACACAAACCGCCGCAAAGTGAACCAAGCTGTTATCCACCAGAATACTCTGAAGATGTGTCAGCTTTGCCGCAGCCCGTACCACGACGATCATCATCGGGTGGACCAGATAAATCAGCAGAGAAGCGATCCGCAGTCCCTGTACTTGCTTTCCCCTGAAATGCAGCACAAAGTGAAAGAGGAATACCATACACGGCAGCAAAAATACATACATGCTGTCGTGACGCTGAAATCCATTTTTATGGAGCAGCATAGCTTCTGCAATCAATAATAGAAAGCTGCCAATCAGACCGACGATTGCTTGTGCCTGTGTCATACGGCGCTTCTTTTCGGCAATCAAACCGCCGAGCATCAGAAAGACGGGCGCAAAGAAAATACCATTTCGAGTATAATCGAAAAGTTCAAACAGCAAATCATATATGCTTTTGACTCCCGGCAGTTTTACCGCAATACCGTAATAGCTGTCCCCAAACAGTCCAATCAGGTACAACAGCCCTGCCACGATCAAGCCCTTTGAATAGTCAAGTTTTTGCACAACCTGCCAAGCAATCAGCATACCCAGCATAGATGCAGGAAGATACCACAAATGATACAGCGTTCCATCAAATACAAGGTCTTTCAGCATATTGAAAAGCAAGTTTGCTTGATTGAAATAACCGTTATAAATGTTCAATGGAAGATATGCCGCAATCGCTGCCACATAGATGATTCCGGTCTTTTTCAAAAAGCCAAGCAATTTTCGGTAATCATAATGATACCTTGACAATGTAAAATATCCCGTTGTCATAAAAAAGAAAGGAACGGCAACACGGGCTATGACTCTTGTCAGAATAAAATCGCCTGTTGTGTTATAGCTGGCAAGCGGCGATGTATGGATTGTGATAACCAAAACAGCGGCAATCAAACGCATCCAGTCAATGCCGGTATAATATTTGTTATCACTCATTGACTTTTCCTCCAAATAGTCACAACAAAGCCGTCTACATTATTGCCGGAGATTTGATATATCGACTTTTCTAGCAGACGAATTTCTGTTGATTTTCCGTTAGCCGGAACATAGTATATTTCGGTTCCTTTATAAAGCAGAGGATGTTCCAAAGTATAGTTTTTAATTAACTCAACATATTCCTCAAGAGCGAGCTCCATATCCGCCATAATTGCCGAGTGCGGAAAACCAACATAGCGGAAGTGCCAAGGTTCGTGTGCGATTCCCGTAATCTTTTCTTTTCCTGCCGGATAGCGCTCAACAAAGCCATAGCTCGGTGCCGCTTCACGGAACATTTCACAAATACCGTCATAGGGAAAATCAGGACGAATGAAATCAATGTGATCCGAATATAGCCCCAAATCAATAGCAAGTCCTGTCTGATGCTCGCTGTGATTTGGAAGGGCAACATATTTTCGGGTGAATGCTTTTCCATTGTCCTTAAGAGAATCATCATATATAGCAGCCTGTTCCTGTTCCGAGCGAAAACCGCTTACGGGGACAATGAAATTTCCCGATGATATTTTTTCAAAAATCAGTTGTAGTACATTTGCAACTTCACGCTTTACGAGGACATCTGGAAAGCGTATATCCACGGGAGCTAAATCGTCAGCGTTGTCATTTTTTAGTGGATACTGTGCATTCACAAGCAATAAATTACCGCAGTAGATTTGTTTTTTGCTTAATTCAATCGTCTTCATTTAACATATAAGCCTATCAGTTTGTCGAGCATTTCTGCAAAAGACAGACCAATCCCTTTCATCATATTGGGATAACGGCTGTGAGAAGTAAAGCCTGGAATTGTGTTGACTTCGTTAAATACAATTTCTCCAGAAGTTGTATAAAACATATCAACCCTTGCAAAGCCGGAACAGCCCAAAGCCTTATATATCGCCACCGCTGTTTCCTGTACCCGTTTTTCTTCTTTTGGAGAAAGTCTTGCAGGCATATGGATTTTTGAAGTTTTTAAGGTATATTTTTCTGTATAGTCAAAGAAACCGTTTGACAGTTCAATTTCATCTATTCGTCCAACCGTCAGGTTGTCGATACCGAGTATGGCGCAGCCTACCTCAAATCCACCTATTGCTTCTTCAACGATAACTTCTGTATCGTGTTCAAAGGCTGATTCTATGGCGGTATTTATTTCTGCTTGCTCAGTTACTTTTGTAATACCAAAAGACGAGCCTGCACGAACCGGTTTTACGAAAAGCGGATAGGAAAGCTCTGTTTCGATTTTTTTCAAAGCCGTATTCTTTTCAGAGCGTTTGAAAGTTACCGATTTCGGAACTTTTACTCCGGCAAGGCTTACGAGCTTGTGCGCTCTGTCCTTATCCATACAGAGAGCCGAAGCAAGCGTATTGCAGCCGATCACAGGAATACCCGAAAGTTCAAACATTCCTTGAAGTGTGCCATCCTCTCCGTTTTTGCCGTGTAAAATTGGGAAAACCAAATCTATATGAACAGCAGTGTATTGATCCTCGTCAAATTCCCAAATGCCCTTTTGAGAGTGACTTACAGATACGGTCACAGGATAGAGATTTTCCCGATCCCCGCTCCAAGTATTATTTGCTATGTTCTCATACCGACCTTTGTAGTGATACCAGTCCCCGTTTCGAGTGATTCCTATGGGGATAATGTCATACTTATCATGATTGATATTTTCAAACACGGAAAATGCCGATTGTAATGACACCTCATACTCTGTTGAATTGCCGCCAAAAATAATAGCTATTTTTTTCTTCTGCATTTTACACACCTCTTTCTTCAATTTTTATATCATCGGGTAGCTTATAGGCTATTTCGCATTGATTGACATACAATCCTTTTTCCGTCTGCCTACCAGTCATTTTGTCTTTTTCTGTACGACAAACAGAAGCTATTTGATATACTTTTTCCTCTCGCTTGACATAGGAAACAGACGAATTAAAAACCGTATATTCAATATTTACGGAACTTTGCGACAAAATTCGACCATACATATATTTATCATCAAAGCTAATCTCAATCTGGAAAGTATTGTCCGTATCGTTGCGGATTTTTAAATCTAACCACCCTTCGTTGATTGTCGCATCAGTTCCGCAAGGTAAATCTTCTGTTGTGGATGGAAATGACTCAACAGCGTGTCCGTGTCGCTCAACAACTGTAAGAGGTGTGTGTAAAAAAAGCCAAAATAACATATTGCTTAATTGACACAAACCTCCACCATAAGAGCCGACAATCTTTCCGTCAACAAGGTTTAATCCGTCCTTATATTTCTCGTGGTGGTCTGCCCACCGTACAAGCTGCCAAAAAGAAAATGTTTCATTTGGCTCAATAATCACCTTATTGATTGTTCTTGCGGCAAGTTTAAGATTATGTACCTTGTTAATTTGATATTTCATATCAAATCCACTGTTTTCATTCAGCATAAGTGATGAAGTTTCAAATACCGTATTAGGCAATAGTGCCTCAGATTTATTTTTGGCGTATTTGTTTCCGTCTATCAGCATTTCTAAATAGAACAGTTTTTTCCTTTGCCATTTACGGATAGGAAGTAAAAAGGGAAACACCTGTGTCAGTCTTTTCCTTTTCATAAATTCACCCTCTTAGTTTGTTTCTCCCAGATATTCTTCAAGGCATATTCCTCGTTTGTATATTTCGGTAGCCGCATTAACACCGACATATCGGTAATGCCATGGCTCGTTGGCTATACCTGTGATTGCAACTTTATTCTCTGGATAGCGATATATAAACCCATAGCGATAGGCATTTTGAGCGAGCCAGTTATAAACCTCATAACCATATGAATTTATGCCATCAGCATTTATATCAACGCCAAGACCAAGTTGATGTTCACTTGTTCCCGGAATAGCAACCCAGCGTTCTGTTTCTGTTTTTGCGTCGGATTCAGAATATCCTTTTTCGATATACTCCGCCATTGATTCATCGTATATTTGCTGTTGCTCCTGCTCTGTTCTGTAGCCGGAGGCAACAACAGGATATACACCATCATCCCTCATATCATCAAACATTTTCTGAAGCTGAGGGTATATTCTGCTGTCCACGCATTGTCCGTTTGATAGTTCTGTTAAATCGATTTCACTGTCAGTTTCAAGGGGATGCCATTTATTCACCAGTATCAAACACCATTCTCCATCTGCTTCATTTTCATTACCAAAATCAATGGAAGGCAATGATACCTTGTTGTATATATCTGTCCCTGCAAAACGCTGAACAAAGATGCAGGCTAATGCTATCAGTAAAATCAGGATGCAGATAAATAAGTGGGGACGGCGTTTCTTGGTTTGTTGGGTATGAGTTGACATCGTTTTTCCTCCCTGATAAGCTAAAAAAGCACGCTTGCTTTTGGTACTATAAGTGTACCAAAAGCAAGCGTGCTTTTTTTTCGTTTCCCCACAAGAGTTTCCTATGTTTTCCTGCGGAATTTCTTACGATTTTCCTACAGGAGCGGAAGAGTGACTGTAAATTCTATTTGCTCATTTTCACTTTTTGCGGTAATTGTTCCGTTATGAAGCTCAACGATTTCTTTAGCAACTGCAAGACCCAATCCTGCACCTCCGCTTCTGGAACTTCGTGCAACATCAAGACGATAAAACTGTTCAAAAATGCGTACAAGCTTTTCTTTTGGAATGGTATTGCCGCAATTGGTAAACTGAATACACAAATTTTCACCGTTTTGTTTTACAGCAATATGAATCGTGCTGTCATCAAAGCTATAATTCACTGCATTTCTCAGCAGATTATCAAAAACGCGCTGCATCTTATTGACATCGCACTTTATCATAGTGTCTGGGGCTATTTCAAGCTCACATTTTAAATTCTTCTCTAAAAACATTGGTTTGAACTCGTATGTAAGTTGTTCAAGCATACGGGTCAAATTGACCCTGCTGTACTCAAGAGTGATATTAGAAAGATTAAACCGTGTGATTTCAAAAAACTCGTTTATCAAATCTTCAAGACGTTCTGCTTTATCAAGAGAAATAGAAAGATACTTTTCTCTTAACTCCTGTGATATTTGTTGTTCATCATCATGCAGTAGTGTTAGATAGCCAATGACGGAAGAAAGCGGCGTTTTCAAATCATGTGCAAGGTACATAATCAAATCATTCTTGCGCTGTTCATTTTCCTGTGCAAGTCGCGCATTGTTTTCTGCTTCTTGCTTTAAGCGATTTATGTTGATAGCAATTTCGCTTAGTTCCGGTGAGAGTTCAATATAATCTACTGATTTATCAAATAGTTTTCCTGTTGCAGCTTGTAACTCGTAGACATAATTAACAACCTTTTTCAAAAGTTTATAAGTCAAATACAAAATGCAAACTACCCATAATATAAGCCCTACCATATAAACATAAAGTCCCCTATATATCAGGTAGTAATGTTCCACATATCTATCCAGTACCCAAGTAAGTCCCATATCTAACGAAACCGTACACACTAAGATAATTCCCGAACAAATTACACTCTGTAAGATATAACTTTTAAACAGGATTGTAAGCAGATAATTTTGTTCATTTTTATTCAATTTCATAACCTACCCCCCAAACTGTTTTGATAAATTTTGGATTTTTGGCGGGTTCATTTAATTTTTCTCTAAGCCGCCCTATATGTGCCATTACGGTGTTGTTATTATCTAAATATTTTTCTTTCCAGATATTTTCAAATAGTTCCTCAGTTGAAACAACTTTGCCTTGATGTTCACATAAGTACCAGAGGATAGAAAACTCAATAGGTGTCAAAGTAACCTCTTTTCCATACAAAGTACATTTGTGAGTATTCTTGTTTATAATAAGTCCTCTTACATCATGTTCTGCAATGGGAGCATCTATTTCCTTGGTATTAGCCGCATTATTATAACGAACATAACGGCGAAGTTGCGTTTTTACTCTTGCTACAACCTCCAAAGGATTGAATGGTTTTGTAATGTAATCATCAGCTCCGATGGTAAGTCCCATAATTTTATCAGTATCCTCAACTTTTGCCGTCAGCATTATAATAGGATAATAATACTGTTCTCTGATTTTCTGACAAATACGAAATCCATCAATATCTGGAAGCATTACATCTAAAATTGCCAAATCCATTTTTTGCGTTTCAATACATTCCAAAGCATCCAGACCATTATAAAATTTATGTACCGTGTAACCATCATTTTTAAGATATACCTCTATTAGATCGGCTATCTCCTTTTCATCGTCTACTATTAAAATTTGTTCATTCATAATTAACTTTCATTCTCCTTATCAGCGTTATCTGGTAACGCTTCTATAATATCTCCAAAATCACATTTCAAATATTCACATATCGCCAATAATACAGGAAGCGTAACATTTTCATTTTTACCGAGTTTAGCAAAGGTGCTTTTACTTGCTCCAATAGCTTCCCGCAGTTCGCCCTTTTTCATATTTTTATCAATGAGCAGCTTCCATAGTTTATTATAACTCACTCGCATTAGTTTTACCTCATCAGTATTTTTACCTATTGTAACCCCAAAAGTACAGAAAAGCAATCTTTAGGTCTGCATATTCAAACTTTATTAAGAAATATGTAGCGAAGCCGCCTGTTTAGACGGCTTCTGCTCTTAATAGGCAGGACACCCATATCCATAAATGGAGCTGCTTCCAACCGTATATTGATTTTGCCTGCAAGCGTCGCCAGAGTTACCCTCCACGGTGTAAACGACACCGTTTTCGCATTTCTCTACAATACCCACATGGTCAACCTCGCCATCGCACTCCCAATCAAAGAAAATGATTTGACCTGCCGATGGCTCAAAGCTGTTGTCTTGCCATTGCCCACGGTCTTTGAACCATTGTACCCCATTAGCGCAGCCTGCGAATTTCGGTATCACGCCGCTGTCGATATAGCCGCACTCATTCGCACACCAACTTACAAAGCAGGCACACCATTCTACACGCCCGTCAAAGCCGTACCAAGACCAATAGGGCTGACCGCCCACATTACCCACCTGCGACAAAGCAACGGTTACGATTTCGCCGTCGCCAACGGAAATGCCGTAAAGCACCGCAGACCAGAGCGAATTGTTTTCCTCGGCAAGTAATTCAGATAGCTGCTGTCGCTGTTCTTCATTAAATCCGTATAGGTCTGCCATTTCATCGGCGGTCTTGTGACTGACCGTGATATAAAGATAGGTGCGTGTGACCGTCGTTGTAGTTTCCACGATGTTCCCGTGGCCGTCGTCGGTTTCGGTAATGACTTCTTCGGTCTTGCTCTCGGTGCGGGAAGATAGCTCGTTCATCCGCCAGAAAATATCTTTGAGGATGGCTTTCTTGGCATTGTCCACCGTGGCGACCTCCTGCGGATCATCGGGGTCAGTGGTGGTTTTCACGGCATACACCGCCAGCACCTCCGGCCAGACGGCACGGGAGCCGGACATTTCCAGCTCGTCATAGGTGAGATTTGCCCTCGTGGTGTCGATCTGCGATTGATAGTCGGCATTGATTTCCTGCACGGCCTGCCGCATGGTCTGTCCCGTGCCGCTATCCTCGCCGGAGAAAAAGATGCCAAAGCAAGAGCCGACGATCAGACCGATCAGACAGACAACAATAATCACAACAACGGCGACCCACCCGCCCGCAGCAATGGCGGCGATTAGCGCCTTTGCTCCGGCAATGATGGCTTTGACGGCGGCAGCGGTAGCCTTGACCGCCGCCTTGATGCCTGCCGCAGTTGCTTTGGCTGCTGCACGGGCGGTCTGCGCCACAGTTTTGGCGGCTTTTGCCGTAGCCTGTGCGGTTCTCTGTGCCGTTTTTGCCGCAGCCTGCGTCGTTTTTATGGTCGTCCGGGCGGTCTGCTCGGCGGTCTTGATGGTTTTCTGCGTGGTTTTGACCGCTGCCTTGCCCGTAGATTTTGCCGTCTGTTTGATGGTCTTGCCGCTGCGGTCTACCGTCTTGATCGTCGTTTGTGTGGTATCAGCAGAGCGGCGCACTCGCCGTATGGCGTCCTTCGTCTGCTTTTTCGGCAGGTCTGCCTTTCTCCGCTGAAAATAGTCCTTTGCCTTGGAGATATTCTCCTTGGTGGTTTTCACACCCTTGCGGCCGGCCTTATCCAGCCCGTGGGTAACTTCGTGCGCCGTCGTTTCCGTTCCAGTCAAAGTGTGGTCGGCAGCGTATTCTTCCGGAGAGAATTCCGCCGCAAAAACGCTGTGCTCCGCCTTGTCCTTGGTTCGGACATAGGCATCCTTCATCCGCTCGGCAGCTACCGCCGATTTGTCGATCACCTTTACCGTTCCCTTGACCACATCTCTCGTTTTGATGTCAGGCATGGCTTCACCTCCGTTCTGCGCCGCTGGATCTCTTCCCGCATCGCCGCATAAAACACACGGCTGCGGATATTCCCACCGGCTTTTTGCCACTGTTCTTCAAAGTCAAAACGGGCGGCGAGATCACGGGCGGAATACCCCTTGATAAAAGTACGCCAAGTGGCATCGTCCCAAGTTTCGAGCTGCCGCCAGAGGTCTGGGAAATGCCGGTACAGCTTTCGCAGCTCGTCCAGACTTTGCAGAGGACAGCACCAGCAGGAAACCCGGTGGAAGATCTCATACAGACCGCCCCAATCAAAGCCCCGTTCATAGCAGTAGGCCAGACAGTCCTTTTCGGTCATACCCCATTCTGCAAGAGGATAGGTCTTGTCCTTGATCCGCTTCGGTTCGTCGGCAGCGATACCGACATATTCAATGACCGTGTAATCTTTTCGCAGTTCTTTCAGATAGGCGTCCACCACACGGGTTTTGAGGATGCCCGTACACCAGCGGTTGCGCGGGCCCGCCCAGCTCATGCCGCTGTACTGCTCCAATGCAGGATTTTTCCGCTTTGGCGTGTAGTGCAGAAAGTAGTATTCAAAATCATGCTCCGCTTTCAGCCGGGTAATCGGTCTGCCGATATACGCCTCCAAACGGGCAAGATGCTCGTACATCTGCGGAAATTCCAGCCCTGTATCGCAAAAGAGAATCAGGTCAACAGGCCGTTTTTCTTCCAGCAGGCGCAGGAGCATCGCCGTAGAATCCTTGCCGCCCGATAGCGACACTACATATTTTTCAGGCTTCATCGCTGCCCACTTCCGCAGAGGGTGCGGCGATCCGCTTGGCGACAACGACCATGCGCCCGTTTTTGCGGCTGTATTCGCAGGTGGAGAGCGTGATCAGCCTGTCGCCGTATTCCGCCGTTACGCCGGTGTCGTAGAGGGAAAGAGCCTTGCATTGGACGATATAGGCATCAAAATCCTCCGCCGATTCCGCACGGGTGAAGTGATAATACTTGAAGCCCTGCTCGGAATAGGCGACCGTCTTGAACACCGCCACGACCTCATATTCACCAAAGCCGGACAGCGTATCAAAGCGGACGGTCTTGTGCTCCTGATAGAAGTCCTCGCTTTCATACTTGCAGAGATCGGCAAACATTGTCCCGTTGTTCATGTGATGGCCGTAGATCACACAGTTGTCAGACAGTGCAAGGTCGCAGTTTTCCTGCACATAGGGCACGCCGTAATCGCTGTGCTGTTTGTCAAAGCCCCGTTTCAGATAGAAATTTGGATTGTCCACGGTCTGCATCACGGGATAGTCAATGTTCGTGCCGGGGACGGAGAGCCAGCCAACAAAATCGCTGTTCTGCTCCTGCACCGCCCGGTACTTTTCAAACGCCGTCAACTCCGGCAGCAGCTCGGTTTCCTGCGGCGTGTCGGTGGGAGCAGGTTCGGTTTCCACCAGCGCGCCGACCTGTTCAAAGGCTTCGGCGCTCTGCTTTTCATCCGCATACTGCCGCCAGAGCATGATGCCGGAGAAAAGGAAAAGGGCGGCACATACGGCCGCCCCGATCATCAGATATTTGCTTTTCATATATGGCCTCCTTTAAGATGCGTTTCCGCTGCCGAACACACCCTCGCCGGGGCGCGTCGTCATCAAGCGGTAAAGCTCGGTATCTTTGGGAAAACGGTTGATAAACGGCACCAGCGCCGAGCCGTACTTGATCAGCCCGCAGCCTGCGTCGGCGTTGGTGACATAGCTCATCTGCTCGTCGGAGATGTTCAGGAGCTTCGAGAGCTTGGCACGGTCAGAGAACGCCTGATTGAGCATGACCACGAACTCGGAGTTGGAGAGCATCGTGCTGGCCTGCACGGAGTCCAGCAGGTATTCCACATTCTGTGTGATGGCGGTGGGATAACCGTTGCGCTTACGGAACTGCCGCCATGCGGAATTGAAGAAAATGCCGCTCTGCTCGTTTTCAAAAACGACATGAAATTCGTCGATAAAGATGTGGGTGCGCTTGCCCTTCTTCCAGTTGAGGGTGACACGGTTGAGAATGGTGTCGGTGATCACCAGCAGCCCCGTCGGCTTCAGCTGCTCGCCAAGGCCGTGAATATCGAATACGACGATGCGCTTATCAAGGTCAACGGTGCTTTCGTGACCGAAAATATCCAGTGAGCCGGTGGTGAACAGCTCCAGCGACAAGGCAATCTCCTTTGCCTTTTCTTCGGGCTGTTCCAGCAGTTTGTTTCGCAGGTCGCAGAGCGTGGCAGGCTTGCCCGTCCGCTCGGCATCCTGATACACCAGCGCCGTGCAGCGGTCGATGATGGATTTCTGCTGCGGGCCGACGCCGGCCTTGTCGATCTGCTCCACAAGGGACATGATGAACTGTGACTTCTCTACGATGGGGTTGTTCTCGCCGTAGCCGTCCACCATATACATGGCGTTCAAGCGATCCTTGCCGCCCGCCGCCATATGAATGACGGTTGCCGTTTCCTTACCCAAAGCTGCCGCCAGCGCACCAAATTCGTTTTCCGGATCGCAGATCAACACATCATCGGCGGTGTTGAGAATGAGGAAAGCGATCAACTCCTTGGCACTGAACGATTTGCCCGAACCGGGCACGCCCAACAGAAACGCCGATTGGTTCAGAAGATTTGCCTTGTTGCACATGATGAGGTTGTGGGAGATGGCGTTCTCCCCGAAGTAAATGCCGCCCTTGTCCTGCACCTCCTGCACCTTGAAGGGCATGAATACCGCAAGGCTCTCGGTGGTGAGGGTGCGGAACGCATTGATCCTCCGTGCGCCGATGGGAAGAACGGTGTTCAGCCCGTCGAACTGCTGAAATTTCAGCACAGCAAGCTGGCACATATGCTTTCGGGCCACGGCAAGCACCGTTTCTGTGTCGCTGTCGAGCTGCTTTTTGTCGTCGGCGGTAATGACCATCGTAATGACTGCCAGCATCATCCGCTGATCCCTCGTGGTCAGGTCGTCCAGAAACTCCTTGCTTTCCTTGCGCTGGAGCTCCATATCATAGGGGACGACGGCAGAGAAATTGTTGTTGGCGTTCTGTCTGCGCTGCCAGTTGGTGATATTGGTTTCGATACCGAGCAGGCGGTTTTCCACCTCCCGCACGGCCTCGTCGGTGGGGATCGGCACAACATCGATCGACAGCATCATATTTCGGTTGAAATCGGTCAGCTCCGTAACCATGCTGTCTTTGATATATGAAGCGTAGTCTTTCAGAAACAAGACCCTGCAGTATTTTTCGCCCAGCTTCAGACAGTCGCTGCTTTTCTCCAAAGAGTCGGGGCAGATATAGTCCTTGAAATCATGCCCCTTGCGCATCATGTCCTGCGGGTCAAAGTGAAACGCCGCTTCCTCGCCCTGACGGTAAAAGTCGTGGAGCACCCGCAGCTTTTCGGCGGCGTCCAGCTCGGTACACTTGGAGCCGAGGGCGGCGAAATGGGCGATCAGGTCGGCGCCGATCCGGACAAAGTAGGTGCGGGCTTCTTCGATGTCCTTCTTGCAGACCGACACCGTGATATATTTCTCCTGAATGATGCCGTTGGCGCCGGTGGCCTTGTCCAGCAGCATTTGATTGTATTCCCGGCGGTACACATCGCAGGCATCGCCCCGCATGGGCATCAAGATCGACTGCTCGAAATTTGCCCGGTTCAGCCTGCGGTTGTTGATGGTGATTTTTGTCGTCGCTCCGGAATCCAGACTGTTCAGCAGCTCCGAATAGGCAAGGAACATCTGCTCCTTGTCCTCACGGCTTGCCACAAGGTAGTTGATGTCGGTGAACTGATAGGTCTTGGAAAAGCGGCCGCCCACCTGAAAAATGCCGTCCTTCCAGATACGGCGGACGGGGATCACATCCTGCACCTTGCGGGGCACGGTGTACCGCTCCTTGTCCTGTTTCAGCAGGTTTTTCAGCGTTTTGATCATGATTTTCCTCCCTCCAATTTGTCTTTGAGCGCTTCGTAGTAGAGGTTCGATGCTTCAAAGCGAAGCTCTTTCGGCTCTAACAGCTCCGAGCGCAGCCACGCCCAGAGAAATTGTTCAGCGGTCATGCCGTGGTAAGTGATAAAGCCCAGTGCCGCAAAGGGTGCGGCACCGAGAATACACATCCAACTAACGGTTTCCGTCCCGAAGTGGGGCTTCAGCAGAAAGTACAACCCCACGGCAACGACGACGGCCAAGACAGAAAAAACGAACTGCCGCATGGACAGCCCGAAGAACATGGATTCCGTATAGTTGCGGATCTCCCGATTGATTTTCACTTCCAAAATTCTTCCTCCTTACAGTCCCATCATTTCACGCACAACACGGTCGGCCATTTTGACAGCGCCGACGAGCACCAGCATATTGAAAACCAATTCGCCCACATACGACCACACCTGTGTCACCGCCGCCGCATCGGGATCGACGACGGGCGGGCTGGATGCAAACAGGGAGAAGATGATGCACGCCAGAACGATAATTGCCCCCTCCAAGCAGACGGCGGCATAACTCTTGATGAAACTCTTGCCGATGTTCTGCGACGGCTCGCCCGCAAAGGCAGAAAGCGGGACCGGTGCAATGGCCGTATAGAGATATAGTTTGAAAAATCTGCCGTACACGGTCATGATCATGATAAACGACAAGACCGTGATAAACAGCCCGCCGATCAAGGTCACTGCCCACAATGGGATGCTTTCAAAAAAGCCGCAGTCCTCCACGGCGGTTACGATCTCGGCGGGCAGCACGGTTTCCTGCGCTGTGCCGAAGCCTGCGGCGTTCATGATGGTAGAGATCAGTCCCTGCACGATGTTGAACAAAGCGATCATCAGCTCCAAGCCGTATGTGACGGCGGCTTTGGCAAGGACGAAGCGGATGAACACTTTCAGGGCATGTTCCGGCCGCTTCAGTTCCGCAAAGCTGCCGCAGGTTTTCATCACGCCTACCACAAAGAACAAAACGAGCAGCGCAAGCCCGATGGCCTGCACCGCACCGTGGATGCCGACGATCACATTCCAGATCGTGCCGCCCTTGAACTGCTCCGGCGACTGCGTAATGAGCTGCCAGATCTCCGCCAGCTTTTCATTCCAAGTTTCCAGCGCATTCTCCAAATTCTGTACGATCCAGTTATCCGACATTCGGCTCACCTCCCGTCAGCGCAATATCGCAGACGACCTCGTTGCCCCAAACATCCCAGCCGTCCGTTTTTTGACGGGCGAACAGCTCAATGCGGGGCAGATCACCCATCAGCTCGACAATGCGCCGCCTTGCTTCGTCCGGCTTTTTGCTGTGTTCCTCGATGTGGGAGAGGATGACTTGATGCACCCCGGCCGAGCGGCGTTTCGGGCGGCCTTTGGTGGCAAGCATACAGAACTCTGCATTGGCTCTCGTCCAGTGTCCCATGCCCCAAAACAGGCTGTCGGACTTGCGGTTCTGCTTGATCCATACGAAAGCCACCGTCTTATACGAAAAGCCCCATGCACGCATGACCGAAAAGCAGTCGTGCAGCAGTGGGATCGTTGTCCATAGAAACAATACGCAGTCATCAGCGGCAAGCGTGCCGACCGGCAGCGCCCGTATATCTTCCAGTTCCATTGTCGGGTAGTGGGATTCGGCGGAGCGCCCAAGCCCCTTTTTAGAATAGACTTTGTACCGCCAAGGCGGGTCTGCGTAAATAATGCTGTATTTCTTCACAGCTTCCTCCTTTCCGGCAAATAGGGGCAGGCCAAAGTGACCTGCCCCGTGCGCCGTATCATTTATCTGCTGTCCCGGTCGGGCGAGCTGCGGATCACGCCGTACACATCATCCACAAAGTAGCGCCCGGCAAAGGGATTGAATATGGCGTGGCACTTCACGCCGTTGTATTCGGCAAGGTAGTCGTTGTCCCCGATGCGTTTGAGGATCGTCGCCTCACCGAGCACATGGGTTTCTCCCTGTTTCAGAGAGTGGATATAGCACTCGCACTTTTCCATCTGCGGCCTCCTTTCAGCCCGTGATCAGGTTCAGGATCTCTTTGGCAAAGGTGATGACGATGCCGCCCGCAAGGGTGAGAAAGCCGTTGCTGCGCTGGCTGGGATCGTGGGACTGGAACGAAAGCCCCACCTGCACGATGCCCCAGCCGAGTAGGATCAGGCCGACCGCACGGATCAGGCCGAAAATGAAATCGCTCAGGTTGTTCACAACGGCGATCGGGTCATTGGCGGCAAAGGCCGTCACGGAGCAGCCGAGCACAAGGGCCACCGACAGCACGGCGGCGCAGTAGAAGCGGAAGCCCTTTCTGACCTTGTAGGGCTCCGGCAGCTTGGTTGCGGCCTTTTTGGTGTTCTTCATAGGTTCATCCTCCTTGAATTGAATTAAAAAAGAGCCTCTATATCCTCGTCGGAAAGAAGCTCATAATCGAGTGTGGGTTCATTGGGTGCGGATACGGTTTCGGCGGCAGCGCCTGCAAACGAGAGCGTTGCAACGGCATTTTCCGTCCCGCCGTGTTCATAGGGTGCTGCGCCGCCGTCCTCGGTCAGCGCAATGTTCGGGTGTTTCAGAATGTCGTATTTCTCGTCCATAATCGGCAATTCACCGCGCATAAACAAAAGGGCGCAGCGGTTATCCAGCATACGAACCTCGTCCGGCGTCATAAGCTCACGCCCGGAAATCTGATAATTCGTGCTGTAATTACCGTTACGCCCCGACGATTTGCCGTAGGTGTTGGTGTCAATAGTGGCCTTGCCGAGATAGGATTCTGAAATCAACTTGTGGGTCGAGGTTTCGTTGCCGCCGAGGTAAAGAAACTCGTCGCAGTTGCCTAAAATGCTTTCCCATTCCTTTTCAAATAAGGCTTTAAGAGCCGCTATATTTTGCAGGATAATTGAAACAAACACCTGCCTTGAACGCATAACCGCCAGAATCTTTGAAAAGTCGTCGGGCAGCGAAACATTGCTGAACTCGTCCATCAGGAAGTGGACGGGGACGGGCAGACTGCCGCCGTACTTGTGGTCGGCCAGATAGAATAGCTGCTGAAAAAGCTGGGTGTACAGGATGCTGACCAAAAAATTAAAGCTAGTGTCATTGTCGGGAATCAGGGCAAAGAGAGCGACCTTCTTTTCTCCGAGGGACGGCAGATCCAATTCGTCCGTAGCGGTCAGCGCCGCCAGAGAGGACAGGTTGAATTTTTCAAGCCTTGCCGCCAAAGTGATCTGAATAGATTTCAAGGTCTTTGCCGAGCCGGAATGATAGTCTTTGTAATACTTGACCGCTATATGGTCGGGGTCGCGCATTTCGAGCCGTTCAAAGAGTTCGTCCAGCGGCGAGGTGTATTCGTCCATATCCTCCCTGACATCAGCGGCACGCAGCATTTCCATAACCATCGGAAAGTTCTGTTCATCGGGCGGCGCCTCATACTTCAAATAGAAAACGAGCGCCAAGAGCAGCATACTTGCCGCTGTGTCCCAAAACGGGTCATTGCTCTGTGAACCTTTGGGCGTGGTAGATTTGAACAGGTTGGTCACGAGCCGCTGCACATCGTTGTCGTCCCGCAGGTAGACAAACGGGTTGTAGCAGTGGCTTTTCTCCATATTCAGAAGATCCAGCACCCGTACCTCATAGCCCTTTTGTCGCAGCAGATGCCCCGTACTGCGCAGCAGCTCGCCTTTCGGGTCCAGCACGGTAAAGCTCGTGTTGGCCTGACACAGATTCGGTTTGGCGTAAAATCTCGTTTTGCCTGCGCCGCTGCCGCCGACAACGACCGTATTGAGGTTGCGGCGGTGCTTTCGCCCGTCCAGTCCCATCCGGACATTCTGCGTGAAGATCTTGTTGGCCTCCGGCGCAGCCGCCCGGTATTTTCGGTTGACGGTTCGAGCCGAGCCCCACTTGGCCGAACCGTGTTCCTCGCCGCGGCGGTAATTGCGGCGGGAAGATAGGATCACACCCACCGCAAGCCCGTAAGCGCAGAGCAGAATGAGGACAGTTTTCAGACTGTCCCCGCAAAGCTCGATATGAAACGGGTCGTTCATTGCCGCAGGAAACCGGGTAAGAATTTCGGGCAAGCCTCCGTGTACGGCGGGAGCGATCAGCAGCCCCAACCACACAACGGGGAGAATCCCGAACAGGCAGCGGATAAGCGGGTTATTCTCTTTCTTCATCGTTTCGGCACCGTACTTTCTTTGCGGGGGCGTCGATTACCTTCAAAAGAACTTCGTCAACAATGTCGGTGGGGCGTTCTTCCTCCAGCAGATCGTTCCGCATTTCATTGAGGGCATTAACCACAACGCCGTGCTCATAGCGGTCAAGAGTCAATACCCGTTCTTCCTGTTTTCCCATCGTCATCGCTCCTGTTCACTCTGGCGGGGCGCTTTGTTCTGTTCCAGCGACCGCATCATTCTTGCGGAAATGTCATAGGCGGTGTCCCGGATGTCGGTCAGTTCGGCGCGGATCGTCTGAGGGTCATCGGTGCGCAGAAAGTCGGCAGGCGCTTCAAAGGCATAGCCGCTCACATCCACACCGAACTCTTTGCCGAGAATATAGGAAACGCACTGTGCCTTGAAACCGGCGTTTTCTTCGGTGTATTCCTCGCCGGTCCGGGCAAGTTCCGCCTGCGCCAACGCCTTGGACAGACCGCAGAACAGATCAATTGCCGACAGACCCCGGCGGACAAAAACGGTGTTCTGCTCACGGTCGTACACGGCATTCATGCCGTTCGGCAGCTCATCCACGGACTGCACCGGTGCGGGGCGCTTGTAGATCAGGGCGTTCAGCAGCGCCCGTGCATCATGGGAAACCGCCTGCGGTGCTCTCGTTCGGGCGGTGGTCTGCGAGATGTCATAGACACGCTTGATGTTGTAGGACACGCCGATGCTGCCGTCGTCGCGGGTGTATTCACCGTTGGACTCGACGATCTTAATTGGATGGCCGAACTCCTGCCGCTTGATATACACGCCCTGATCCCGCCAGAAATCTTTATCGCCAAGCTTGCGGGCGTCCGGCTTCGTGGCAAGGATCAGCAGGGCGTTGGTGGCAGAGTAGTTGCGGAAAGCCGCCTGCACATCCAGATACTCACGGAACTTGCCGCCGTCTGCACAGACCGCCTCGGCGGTGGCGTCGGTCAAAGCGTAAACCTCGTCACGCTCTGCCTTTTTCTTTGCCGCCCACGCCTCCTTGTCAAATTCGTCGGTCTGCGGGGTAGATTCAAAAATATCGTCAAAATTGTTCATCGGTCATCGCTCCTTTGCTTTCTTCGGTTTCTTTCGGGAAGGTTGCTTGTGGGTGGTAGTCGGCTGCTTTTTCGGCTCTTTTGCCGGGGTGGATTCGGAAATGCCAGGCTCTGCCGCCTCTTTCTGCCTGCTCTCACGAATTTCCCGCAGTTCTTCACGGACAGAGGGGCGTTCTTCGGGAGATTTAGCAGTACCCTCGGCGGTTCTGCTTTGCTTCTCGGAGGTAGGCGCGGACGGATGGGATTTCTCCGTCTTTGCCGCCGCAGGGTTTGGGGATGCGTGTTCCTCCTTTTGAACGGGTGCGCCCAGCAGGTCATCCAGCAGGCGGTCGTCCGCCGCCTTATCGGGCTTCTCATGCTCAGGGGCAGACGGAGCGGTTTTATCCGCCTTGGACTGCTCGATGTCCCGCTTGATGGAAACAGTATCGACCGTCGCCAGCTTGAAGCGCTCCACGATGCGGTTGATCTTGGACGCATCCTCGGCACGCACCATAATGTCTACCATACCGTCGGCGGAACGCTCTTTACCCCGCAGGGCGCAGTAGACAACGCCGTACCGCTTGGCCTCGGTCGCAAACTGTTTCAGATGCTCCTCGCTGACGGTAAATACTTTCAGCTCCTTGCCGCTTTTGAGCATGGCAGAAAGCCGCTGGTGGCCTTTTGTCTTGTTCTTATCTCGGTTTTTCCAGACAGCGTAGAGCATGGCGGCAATGTTCTTTGCCGCCGAGCCGGTCAGCTTCAGGGCAACTTCTGTACCCTCCAAGCTGATCCGCACGACCTGCTCCGCTGCGTCACCGGAATTGTACATGGTCGGTTTTCTCCTTTCTTTCAGGTTGTTCGTCCTCACGGACGGCTTTGATTTTCTCTTGGATCACGCCGGAACGCTCGGCAATGCTGTTACATAGAACCACCTCCTTCCGCAGTGCGGCAAGCTCTTTGGAAAGTGCAGCGATCTGCGCCTTGACCTCCGCCGCCTTTTCGGGATCGGACTTCATCGCCGCCGCCCGCTGTAATTTATAGAGCTGCTTGCGTTTCTCGGTCAGAGCGGTTATTTTCCCGTTCACTTCGTCACGGTGGGAAAAAAGCTGCTCGGCAGTATCGATCCGATGCCCTATGAGCAGCCTTGTTTCGGCGGTGATGGCGTCCAGCTTTAGAAGATCCTCCCGCAGGAGAAAGTGCAGCCGCTTCCTGCTTTGCTGCGGGCGGTTCTTCGGAAAGATGCCCAGCAGATAGCAGTAGTGAAAATACAGCGCCCGAAAGCCGGTCAACTTTCGGGCGGTTTTCAGGCTGCCGATCAGTCTGACCCGCAGAATCTCCGGCTTTTGTTCCGGTGTTCTTCGTTCGGGGCGGCTCTGGGACAAAATGCGCCTGCGGATGTTATCCAAAGAGTAGTCCTCACCGAAATTGCGCATCAGGCGCACGAATCGTTCCTTGCCCGGCGGTCTGACCGAAATATCCTTGCCGACCTTCACCGCATAGCCCTTTTTCCGCAGAGCGTCAAAAAACTGCCGCTCGGTCATGGCTTGCCGTATCGCCTCGTCAATGTCTGTACGGATCAGCCCTCGCCAAGTGGGGCGCTGTTCCTGCTCGGCACGCCATTCGCCGTATTGCTTGCCCCGTCCTTGCTGCGGATGCGCGATCACCGACAGACCGTATTCCCGGCAAAGCTCGTCGGAAACCGTCTGCATCTCGTAATAGTCCTTTCGGGTACGGTGATATTTGATGCCGTCTGCAAAGGATACGGTGTTGACGACAAAGTGATTGTGCAGATGATTTTCTTTGTCAAGGTGGGTGGCGACGATCACCTGATAGCGGTCGCCCCATAACCGGGTCGCCAGCTTTACGCCGATCTCATGCGCCAGTTCTGGCGTGGCCTCGCCGGGAGCAAAGGACTGATAACCGTGATAGGCCACCGTGCCGTCCTCCTTGCCGAACCGTTTCTTCACCGCCAGCATCTCGTCACGGGCGGTGGCGGGAGAGCAGTTGATGCCCGACACAAAGCGGTGGAGCGGTGCGCCGTCCTCGCTGCCCATTTCCTGCGTTTTCTCCGAATTTATGGCATAGCGGATCACATCGGAAAGCTGCTGCCCGTCCTGCTCGTTCAGTTCCCGGTCGGCGTAGAATTTGGGATTTGCCGTCTTTTCGGGATTTTCCGCATAGATCACCACCTTGCCGAGCCAGCCTTTTACCCGCCAAATTGATGTCGTCGCCATAAGCGTCACTTCATCGGACGGGGCAGAATGACCGCTGCGGTGATCGTCTTGATGGCCTCGTCCAGCTTGCGGCAGTTCTCGTCGTACCGCTGCACATCCAGTGCGTTCAGGGTATGGGCTTTTGCGGCGATCTGATTGAGGTTGTTGCCGATCCCATGCAGTTCCCGCATCATGGCGTAATAGTCGGGCGGCGGTGCGTCCTGCGGTTCAAGGCCGTTTACCAAGTGCCGGAGATACGCTTCACGGGAAAGTCCGCTTTTCTTGACCTTCTTCTGAAACGCCTCAGCTTCCTTTTTATCCAGCCAGAATTGAATGTGAACATTGCGTTTTCTCATAGGCTCTCCTTATCTAATTCGTTTTGTATTTCGGCGATCCGCTTGCCGACCGCATACACGACGGGGATCGTCACGCCGTTGCCAGCCTGCTTGTAAAGCTGGGCATCGGAATTGACGGCGGCGGCCCGGTCAAACATATCGTCCGAAAATCCTTGCAGCCGCCAGCACTCACGGGGCGTCAGCTTGCGGATGCGGCCGCAGCCGAGCGGCACGCCTTGATTGCAGGATGTGTCCAGCGTCTGTGCATGGCCTTTACCGACACGGCCCCGGCGGGTCTTGCTGTCGGGAAATGCCAGATTGATGCTGTCGCCGCAGTGCGCTTCCGCATATCCGGCAGCTGTAGCATTTTTGATACGCAAAGCAAACTCGCAGGAATCGCAGGCGCAGAGATAAACGCCGTGCTTGTCCTGCGTGTTCAGGCAAAAGGCAGGTTCGCCACACTCCTTGAAGCGCCGTCCGTTTTGCCGCTTGTTTTCCCGGTCAGGGGTGAGGACGGCACGGCAGCCATAAAAAATGCCGGAGCTTTCGCCCCGGTTGCTGACCCCGATCTTGTCATAGCCTGCGATCAGGCATTTGGTGTGATCCTGCTCCAAAATTTTCGGATCGCCACGCTTTAGCTGAATGAGTGCCGTTTCTTCGGTGCGGTCCGGGCACTCGCCGCTCATGCAGAGAACGCCGCTTTTGTCGCCGCTGTGATTGGTAATGCCGCTGTCATACCTTGCTTTGATGCAGCGGGCGTGCTCGGTCAGCCTCGGTTCGCCTTTGCACAGGTCGATGAAGTACATCCCCGTGCGTCCGGCAAAGCCGCCGCCCTCGCTCATCAGCGTACAGCTCACGCCCGCAGGATCATAGACCCGCTTACCCTGCGTGCCGCCGATCAGTTGTATAAGAGCCTTGCCGTCGCCTGCGGTGACAGGAAATACTTTTCGTCCACCTTCGGCTCTAAAATGTCGATAAGCGACAAGATAGATTCGCTCCCTGTTTTGCGGAACGCCGTGGAAGCGTGAATTAAGCAGTCCGTATTCGATATGATAGCCGATTTCGGCCAACGAATGGAGAACGGTCGCAAAGTCCCATCCTCGATTAACGGAGAGCAAATTTTTAACATTTTCAAGGACAAGCCATTCGGGTCGATCCTCGGCAGGCGTGCCTTTGAGGAGTCTAACGATTTCAAAAAAGAGAGAGCTTCGCTTGCCTGCAAGCCCTCGCTGCCGGCCAGATACAGAAATGTCCTGACACGGGAATCCGCCTGCCCAGAGGTTGACCCTCGGCAGATCGGCGGACTCGGTTTTGGTGATGTCCTCGCCATACCATTCATCCTCCTTTACATCGTGGATCGCGCGGTAGCTGCGGTCTGCGAATTTGTCGATCTCGCAGTGACCTTTGCAGATCATGCCGCAAAGCTCAAAGCCCTTGCGGAAACCGCCGACACCGCTGAAAAAGTCCAAAAAGGTCATGGGTTCGTTCACCGGCTGTGACCTCCTTTCGGGTATAAAAATATCGTCCGCCAGTCAGATGGGGACGAAAGGGTTTCAGGGGCTACCCCTGACAAGTGCCGTTGTGGTATCACAACGGCGATGCTTGCTGGTACAGTGCATAGCGTTCGTCCCATAGGCCGAACATTTTGCCACCGACCGAAATAATATCACCGCTCCCGTTCCGGTTGCGGGCGGTACGGGATGCCGAGCAGTGTGTCGTTTACCCTCGCAAGGTGTTCGGGATAGCGGAACATCTTGCCGTAGCGGTCGATCTGCTCATCGGAAAGACTGTCCAGATTTTCACCCCGGCAGTCGCAGATGAAAGCGGGGCCGAAGATGAAATCCACCATCACGCCGTCGTCATTCTTCACGCTGCGGTTCGGGCGCATTCCGTTGATCTTGCTTTCCTCATTGCAGACAATGCAGACCTGTTCCTCAAAGGGATAAAACGGCTCGATCAGACCGCCCACCACTTTCTGCATCCCGGCAAGTGACGCATCAATCTCGGCTGTGCGGGCGAGCTTGCCCGGCTCCAGCAGAACTACTTTGATTTTCTTTTCCTCATTCATCATTAGAAACTCCTTTCATCGCTCATATTCACGGCTGCGCTCGTTTGTCCTTGCGGCGAAATCCACGCCGACAAAAGAATCGGCGTCGAGGATATATTCGCTGTTATTCCAGTTTTCTTCGACCTGCCGTTCCGCTTCTTCGCGGGAATTTGCCTCGACCGTGACCGTTTTTTGCAGGGTTTCGGTGATCGTGACCTCATAGTTTTTCAATGTCCGTTGCTCCTTTCCTGTAAGACTGATAAATTGCTTTGGCATTTTCGGATCGTGGGGATAATTCGATGCCGCATTCGTCCTCCAATGCGGCCAATAGGCTGCACAGCTCCTCGCTGTTTTTGATGCGGGGAACGGCAAGCCGGGAGGGAGAAACGCCGAGCACCGCTGCCAGTTGGCACAGCAGTTCTCGCTTCGGTGTCCTTGCGCCGGATTCATACTGTGCGATCCGCACATCGGCGCTGCTTTCCGGGAAACCGACCGCAACGCCAAGTACCTTTTGTGTCATGCCGCGCAGAATGCGAAAATGCCGAATCCTCATGCCGGTATTCAATAGATCTGCCATTGGTTATCGCTCCTTTGTGCGCTCCTTTCGCTTGGTAATGGGCAGTCCGAGCCGCAGACACAGTTGGTCGTTCTGATCCTTGCCTTGTGCGGGCGGTCGGATCTCTGCCGTGACCGCATACCGTTTGGTCAGCAGCGTTTGGATCGTTGCAGCGGCGATCCGTCCCGCAGGGTCATTGTCGAGCCGCAGCACCACCTTGCGGATATGGGGATAGTCGGCAAGATACTGCACGAGCGCGGCGGGCAGGCTGCTTTCTTCGATCTTGGCTTTCGGCTTGTACACACCTGCAAGGGAGAGCAGATTTTCGCTGCGCCAGTCCTTGCCGTCCAGCTTTTGCATCGTCCCGTAGGATAGCAGGTCGATCGCCGATTCAAAGAGATTCAGCGTGTCGCTCCGCACGGCAGCCGGGATACCAAAGGAATAGTGCTTATCGCTGCCGTTGGCATCCCCGATGAAGTCCGAGCCGATGCCGCGCAGATTGGCATAGCGGGGCTTGCCGTTGTGATCTTGCCCGACGAACACGGCATTGTGATAGGGGTAGCTCTCGTAGAGCCGTCCCGTGCTGATACAGAAGTCGATCAGCGCACGGTCGATCCCTCTGCGGCGCAGATATTCGATGGCGTCAGCGGCATTGCGGTTGGTCTGCGGCAAAAGCAGCACCTTTTCTTTCGGCACAGTCATGGTCGGCACAAAGGTCGGCGGTGCCGCCGACAGATTGCCCAAAATGGTTTCGACCGCCTGCAAAAAGGGCATTTCTTTGACCTTGATGAGATAGTCCAGCGCCGAATAGCCGCCGATCCCACGGGAAAACCAGCACCATTTACCGTTGGAGATCTTCAAGCTGTCGTGCTCACGGGTGCAATAGGTGTTGCCGCCGAAATGAACAAGCTCCTGCGGCTCATAGTTTTTCAGATAGGTCAGCAAGTCCATCTCACGGGCTTTTTCCACCACCTCCGGCGGGATATATGGCATATGTTTCACCTCCGTTCTGACATAAAAATAGCCGAGGGGCTTTCGTTTAGAAAACCTCTCGGCTATGTAGTTATCTGCATATACTTTGACCGTTTTATATGCAGATAACAGAACTGTATATGCAGAAAACGGCACGGGGTTTCCGTGCCGTCTGCGTCAGATCGCTTTGATTTTTTTGAGGTAGGCCACGGCATTGGTATGTCCAATATACTGCCGTTTCATAGCAGCCTCCGACCTTTCAGAAGATGGACACACATTTTTCCGGCCTTTTCTATTGCAAATTCACACATTTTTCCGAACTGGGAGGGTAGCAGCTTGCTACAACACTCTGCTACAAAAAGTAAGCCGGATAGCTCTCACATGGATGAAAGCCGTCCGGCTATGCGATTATCTGCATATATCTCGACCGTTTTATATGCAGAAACCGTTTAATAATCCTTGCTTAGCAGAAAATCCGCCAGATGCACGATCTTGACACCGTTGATATTGCCTGCGGCCAGTTCGTCCATCGTCACCACATACTTCGGGTAATGGTCTTTGATTTCAAGCAGGTTGGCAACCTCACGGTCAGACTCCTCCGGCATATTGCGGCACACTTGCACATAGATACGCTCGTCCCGCCGCACGGCTACGAAATCGATCTCCTTGGTGGCGTTTTTGCCGATATACACATCATAGCCCTTCCGGCGAAGCTCAAAGTACACGATGTTCTCCAGCATGGCAGCAACAGATTTCGGGTTAAATCCCATCATGCAGTATTTGAGGGAAGCGTCCGCAAGGTAGAACTTTTCTTGGGTTTTGAGAACCGTCTTGCCCTGCATATCGTACCGCTGGCAGCGATAGATCACGAAAGCCTTTTCCAGCCACTCCAGATAGTTATAGACCGCTTCCACCGAAAGGGAGCGCCCTTCGCCTTTCATGAATTTCACGATGGCGTTGGCGGAAAAGGTCTTGCCGACATTCTCCACGACATACTTCACCACACGGTTGAACAGGTCAAAGTTCGTGATATTGTGCCGCTTGGTGATGTCGCTGGTGATAACGGAATTGTAGATACCCTCGACGATCTGATAGGACGAACGCTCATCGAAATTTCCGAGCGCAACAATAGGAAAGCCTCCCATGCGGATATACTCGTTCAAAAGTTCTTTTGGTGTGCGGCCGCTGTCCTTCTTGAACTCCAGATATTCAGCAAAGGACAGCGTAAAAACAGGGATGGAGATATAGCGTCCCGTCAGATAGGTGGAAATCTCACTGGACATCAGCTTGGAATTGGAGCCTGTCACATAAATGTCGGTATTGGAATCCTCCAGCAGACTGTTGACTGCCTTTTCCCAGCCGTCCACCTCCTGCACCTCGTCCAGCAGAAGATAGTAGCGTTCGCTGTCGGTCAGTTTTTCTTTTATATCCCGGTACATCTGCTTGGCGGTCATGCTGTCGTCCAGTTCCTCCGAAGTGTAGCGCAGATGGATCACATGGTCTTCCGCAATGCCGCTGCCGAGCAGGTTGTCTTTCAGCATATCCAAAATGGTCGATTTCCCGCAGCGGCGAATACCGGCAAGAATTTTCACCAGCGGAACATCCCGATAGGTTTTCAGCAGATCCAAATAGTAGGGTCGAACGATCATGGTATCGCCTCCTTGCTATTAGTATAGCCAAAAACGCCGCTGCGGTCAATAGTTTTTGCTGAAATTCCAGAAAAACTTTTTATACGGAGTATCTTTTTCGACTCGATTTGCATTTCTGCCAACAGAAAAGCGGCACAGAGTTCTCTGCACCGCTTTCATCGTACTTATATTGCTTTGATTTTTTTGAGATATGCCACGGCATCGGTATGTCCGCGGAAGTAGATGTGCTGCCGCTCCATGTCCTCCATTTGCCGGGCAAGGTTCAGATAATCCACATACGCCCGATGCTCCTCGGCGGTCATGCGGATCTCGCCGCTGCCCTCGTTCATTTTGTCGATGACGGGGCACTGCGTTTTCAGCTTGTCCATACGGTCGGAAAGCGCGGCGTAGTCCTCGTCGGTATTCAGCAGATCCATCACAATATCACTGTCGATCTCCGCAAAGGCGTCCTCGATGCGGGATGGCAGGTCAAAATAGTTGTCGCTCACGGTGCTCACTTCCTTATCGTTTTTATTATACTATACCCAAACCGCAAGGCAATATCAAAGGTGCAAATTTTATCGTTCGGGCTGTTCGGCCTGCCGTGGGGCTGCGGAGCGGACAGGGATGGCGGGCGAACTGATCCGATATTCCTCGGGGATGTTCTCGATGTCGCCGTCGTAGATGTCCGCAAAGCGGCCGCCGTTTGAACGCACATAGCCGTTGTCACCGAAAATGCCGCCTTCCTCCAAGCGAACATCCCGCCCAAAGCCCTCATAGTCGATATAGTTTCCCAGCGCACCGAGCTTGTCCGTATCATAGCAGCCGCTTTCCTCAATCCAATAATAGCCGAGGTCATAGTCGCTGCACACGCCGGACAGGTAATCAAAGCAGTCCATGTTCTCGGTCAGGTTGATCAGTTCCCGCACGCTGCCGGTATTCTCGCCCAAATCCAAGACCGCCTGCCAGAACTCGCCGCTCTCCCGCATCTCCATGATCTGCCCGGCAAGGTAGTTCAGCTCACTCAGGCTTTCGTATTCGCTCAGCACCTTGCCGATGGCCGTGTCCGGGCAGTCGTAATCGGTGATGAACCATTCTTCATAGCGGCGGCCGATGCCGATGCGCCGGAAAACCGCCTGCATTTCTTCATTTGTCACAGGGAACTTGACCCATTCGCCCACCAAACAGACCTCGTTGTATTTGCCGAGGTTGGTAACAAAGGCTTCAAAGGCGCAGTCCCTTGTATCTGCTATATTCATCATGATCGCTTGCCTCCGTTATCGCTCCTGCGCCGGCGCCTGCCTGCGGGGAATGGGAAAGCCGTAAACACGGGCGATCTCGTCGCCCAGCCTGCGGGTGACCCTTGTAATATCCGCACGGGTGGCAGTACCGCGGTAGAGCTTTTCTTTCAGATTGTCGATCTGCGTGTCGCTTACGCCGTCCTTATAGGTGCGGTAGAGATAATGGTTCGTGCCGTCATGGTGGACGGCATCGCAGCGGAGATCGCCGTTTTTATCCACATACCAAGTGGCGTTGTCAATGTCCCGTTCGCTGTATAGGCAGTCCCGGATGTTGCCGCTGGAGATTTCCTTGTACCCCATACGGCGGCCGTGCCAAAGTCCAAGATCGCCGACAACGAGAATCGGGCGCGAAAGCTGAATGTTCAGGTTTGTGCGCTCATCTTCCAGATAATCACCGTTCAGCTCATACATCATTGCCATGCGCTCATCGTCGGTGAGATCGGGATACTGCTCCTCCAGATCGGCCTTCCAATCGTCGTAATCCAGATCGTCCGTCCATATGATGTGCCTGCCGTCGTTCACTGCGTTTTCGCCTCGCTTTCTGCCATAAGAAACTGTCCGAACTCGGTAAAAGCGTACCAGTTCGTGCGGTCAAAACGGCTTTCGTTGAACCGTCCTTTGGTGAGTACCCGCCCTTTGACCAGTCGTTTCAGTGCATAACGGATCTCATCATAGGACAGAAACGGGAAAAAGCCGGTCATCATCTGCACCGAACAGCGCACCCAGACCTTGCCCTCATGGAGCCGCGGCGATTCGGTGCTTTTCTGCTCGATACAATCCCAAAGGAAGCAGGCCAGCACCGCCGCATTGACTCCGTATTTTTTCGCTATGTCCGAATCAAAGAAATGAACCATAATTTTTGCCTCCTTTTTGTTTTTCGGGATATGTAAAAGGGGCAGCGAAATCCGCCGCCCCAAGGCTTACTTCTTCTTGGCTCTGATTTTCAGGAAGATCAAAGCGCCGACGATGAATACGACCAGCCCGATCGCCAGAATGGTTTTCAGCTCCATTACTCTGCGCCCTCCTTTCTGCGTTTTCTGAATCCGACTATGCCCAACACAGCAGCGCCCGCAGCGGAAATGCCGAGCAGGGCAAGCCACAGGGCGGGGTTGCTGTCGTCCCCGGTTTTCGGCGTGTCACGGAGTTCGTTGTGCATTTCCACCTTCGTCACCGCACCTTCAAATACGGATGCCGTCTTGTCGGCGGGCAGCACATAGGCGGAAGATGCACCGTCCGACACCTCGGACACCACATACTCACCGATGCGAAGATTTTCGATGAGAATTTCGCCGTTTTTGTCCGTGGTGAATACACCGACATAGCCGTTCGGACCGGTGACACGGAACGAGAAGCCTGCGACCTTTTTGTCGGAGGAAGTCTTGATGATTTTCAGAGAGCCGATCTGCGGTGTATTGACAAAGCCCTTTCCGGCCTCGTTTTCCACAGTTACGATCTTTCCGTCCTCGGTGATCTCGAAATAGTAGGCGTTTTCATCCAGATAGAAGCCCTCCGGTGCTTTCGTTTCTTTGACAAAATAGCCGCCGTAGAGCAAATCGGACATTCCATAAACGCCGATGCCGGTTTCGGTGAGTGTGCCGAGCCGTTCATCGTCGGCATCCAGTTCCTTGTTGCCGTTGCTGTCACGGTAAACGGTGAACTCCGCACCCGTCAGCTTGTTGTCGGGATAGTCCCGGTCGGTCTTGGTGAGTTGTACCGTACCACGGATGCGTGTGTTTTCGATCTCTACCTCGATCACCGCACCGTCTGCATCGACGGTCACGGGGTAGGTTTTCTCCGACAGCACAAAGCCAGTCGGGGCTTCGATCTCCCGCACGATCCAGTTGCCATAAGGCACATCGGCAAAAGAAAAACCGCCGTCCTCGGCAGAGGTGGCGGTGAGAATCGCATTTTCTCTTGTAAACTCGGTGCAGTCCGCTTTGAACAGTCCGATCAAGGCGCCGCCGAGGGCGTTCCCGTCCTCGTCCTTTTTCAGCCCGTGGATCTCGCCGTAAAGCAGCTTGTTTTCGATGGGTGCGCCGCCGTTTGCCTTGATGTCCACCAACGCCGTGTTCTGCCCGGCGTACTCAAACACGATGGGGTGCTTTTCGTCGGAGAGAATATAGTGTCCGTCCGTGGACAGCTCTTTGAGATAATAGCTGCCAAACGGCAGGTCGGTCTTGCAGACGGCATGACCGTTTTTGTCTACCGACACGATCTCCAGCAGACCGTCGGCGGGAATGATGCTGCCGTCAGCAGCAGTCAGCTCATCGGCGGCAAACAGTCCAAAGGTCACGGCGGAAAGTTCGCCGCCCATGCCGATGCCGAAGCGCTCGTCCTGCTCCAATACCTTATTCAGAGAAACGGCGGCTTTCTGCCGCTCGTTGCAGAAGTCGGCGGCGGTTTCGGTGATCTCGACCTCCTGCCCGGCATAGACAAGCTCTGCCGTGTGGACTTCGGTGTTCCGCACATAGCCGGTGGGGGCTGTGATTTCCCTGACCTTGTATTTGCCGAGATACAGCGCCTTGCTTTCGGCAAGCCCCGTTTCATCGGTGGTCACGGTATCAACGACCTCCCCTGCCGCATAGCGGAGCGTGCCGTCCGGTGTGATGATGTCCTCGGCAGCGGTGATCTCGTAGACTGCACCTGCAAGCCCCTTGACCGCAAACACCGGCTGATAGATGCCGTCCGCCTCGGTGACGGAAGAAAAGACCTCGCCGCTCTTGCTGATTCGGATCACGCCCTTCTGCGCCGTGTTCGGCTTTGTGACCTCGACCACCGTAACGGCGTTTTCCTCCATGGCGTTGTCGGCAGTCACATCGAAATAGACCGGCTCGCTGTTCAGCGTGTAGCCGTAGGGTGCGGAAACCTCCACCAGCGAATAGCCCGTGCCGTATTCCAGCTTTTCGGGCGTGATAAGATAGCCGTCGCTGTTGGTATAAAAGGTGTCGATGGTGGTAACTGCGGGATAGATGAAAGTCTGCGTGATGAGCGACCCGTCCGGGCGGTAAAGCCGGAAGCCTGCACCTGCCAGCGGAATAACCTTGCCGGTTTCGGCATCCACCTTGACGATCTTGATATAGCTCTCAAAATTGCGGTTGTTGGCAAGGTAGCGATAGGTCTGCCCGTCCTTGGCGATATACACATCGAAATCGGCAAGCAGCTCACGGCCGTCCCAGCCCTTGGTCTGATGCACCGTGTAGATGCCATAGGGTAACGCTTTTGTTTCGGCAAAGCCGTTTTCGTCGCAGGTCAGATAATCACGCTCGGATGCCTTGGCGCTGTCATAAGAGCCTGCGGCTTTCAAAAATACCGCAAATTCCGCTCCGGCCTCCGGCGTTTCAAGCTGGGTTTCGCCGTCGTCGGTGTGCTTGATGATGGCGATTCTACCCTTGATGATCTGTTCGGTCACATCGTTTGCCGTGGTGTTGTATTCCACGGTGTAGTTTTTTGCCTCTGCGCCGATGGGATAAACGGCGCTGTCCAGCAGGTAGCCCTCGGAGGGCGTGATCTCACGGATGGTCCAGTCATCCCCGCAGACATAATATTTCGTGGTGAATTGTCCGTTGGCATTGGTGGTGTAGGTGTCCACAAGCTGGTCGCCCTTATAGATGCCGTAAACGGCACCGGCAAGGGTGGCGTCGCCCTGCGGCATACCCGTTTCGGCATCGCTCTTGGTGACGATGACATTCCACTTTTTCAGAATGTTCGTAAAGCTCTTGTTCGTGACGGCGTTCCATTCCACCGCCGCCGTCTGCTGTTCGGGGACGACATAGCGGATCGCCGTATCGACTTCTTCCAGCGTGTAGCCTGTGCCGATCAGCACATCGGAAAACACGGCTTTGCCCGTGTTGTCGGTCACGGCGTATTCATCTACCGCAAGCCCCGAAAGCGAAGTGCCGTAGAGGTGGAATTTCACGCCCTCGTTCAAGCCGTCCTCGGAGGTCTTGGTCACGATGAGGGTTCCTCGCTTCAAGGTGTTATTGAAATTGACCGTTGCCACCTGACCGCTGACAACGGTGACACGGCGCACTTCCTGCGGCTCGTATTTGTCGTAGCTCTGCTCGGTGACGGTGTAAACGCCGGGAGCAAGGTTGTCAATCTGAATGACACCGCCCGCACCCGTCGTGGCGGTCTTGTTCACGCCGTTGCCGGTGATCGTAAAAGAAATGCCCTCGACCTTGCCGTCCTCACTTGTCTTGATGATCTTGGCGCCGCCATAGGACACTTTCAGGTTAAGATAGGCTTTGACGGGATCGCTGATCGTGGCACTGTAAGTGACCACATCCTGCATTGTGCCGTCAGGGCCGTAATGCCCATCGCTCCATACCACGACACCCTTACGGGTATTGTTTTTGGTGGCGGAGATCGTCACCGTTTCCGCCGGGGCTGCTTCGGCAGTGATGGTCAGCGTATTGCCGCTGGTTGCAAAGGTGATCCCTGCCTGCTCGGAGGAAAAGGTGTAATCACTCAGCACACCGTTGGTATCGGTCAGCGTAGCCGCATAACGGCTTCCATCCCAGTTCAGTTCGACCGTTTGTGCCTTGCCGGTGCTTCGGGCCATGAAGCTGGGGACGATGGTGTGCTTCTTCACGCTGGCTTCCATGCTGTCATAATAAGCAGAGAAGCGGCTGTACAGCGGGTGGCTTGTCCGATAGACGGATTTCACGGCATCAGCACTGCCGGGGTCAATATGATTAAAATTGGCGTCCCGTTCCCCGACGACCGTTTCCCATACCAGCACCTGCGTTGCCATCATGTGGGCCAGCTTGTCGGCATCCGCATCATTCTGAGAACGCCAGCCAAGGGATAGATTCCCCTGATAGCCGTACTGCATGATCCGCCCAAGCAGAGTCTTGATGGTGTCAGCGTCGATGGTGCTGTTGCACTCGGAGGGATAGTCCTTCCAGTAATCTTCGCCGTAGCGAGCGTAGGTTCTTTCCAGCAGACGGGGTACCCCCGGTTCGATGCAGTAACAGGCCGGGCCGTTAAAGTCCCCAATAGTGTGCAGTGTTGTCATCCATGTTTTTTCGCCGGATGTCCAGCCGTTCATATAATGAAGTTCATCATGTCCCCATGTGCCGCTGGTGTCCAGATTTGCATCTCCGTTTCTGGGAAATGCCACAGAATAGGACTTTGCTGTTTCCGCCGGAACCGATGTGGCAAGGGCAGTCACACTGCTTCCCAGAATAGTAGTGAAGCAGATCAATAGAGCCAAAAGCCCCGAAATGCTCCTGCGATAAAACTTTTTCATTTGTTTACCTCCTTGTTGACATGAAAAAAAGCACCGCATTACTGCGATGCTTCCTTCTGTGTGTGAAATTACGCGTACCCGATATAGAGCAGATAGCTGTTGGTGCCGACTGCTTCGCACCATACCCAAATATCCGTGATGGTTTCATCTGCGGCATAGCGATTCAGACGGGAACAAATATCCCGTTCAAGATAGATACAGTCCGCATCTGCATCAATAGGTGTATCCCAGCAATCGATCGCAGTGCTTTCCGGCCGCAGTCCCACGCTTTCGGCATAGGCTTTGGCGTAGTCGATCCAAGTCTGAATGTCAAATATCGGCTCTGTGGGTTCTTCTGCGACGGGCGGTTCAGGCTCCTGCGGCTGTGTTTCCGTAGGTTCTTCCGATGGTTCGGGTTCGGATGCTTTCGGCGGGGTAGTTTCCGTGGGGCTGCTGACGGTCGGAAGCGTTTCCTCTTTGGCAGGTGTTGAAATCTTCGGCTGCGCTTTCTCCGTTTCGGGTTCTGCCGTGCTCTCTGCGGGAATCTCTGTACTTTCCGAAACAGGCACCGTCGCTTGCTCCTGCGGCACGGTGCTTTGTGCAGGCTCGGCCATAACCGTTTCCTGCGAAGATGGCGGCGCAGACACCTCGGAGCGATCCACATTTGCACAGCCCGAAAGAGAAAGTGTCAGCAGCACTAAAACGGCGATGATCCTTGCGTGTTTCATATGCGCAAACCTCCTTTGCTCTTTCATTGTACGGATCGCTGCCGAAAACTGCAAAGCTGCCGCCGCTGGAATATCTCTTTTTTCGGGAAGTACAGGTAGTTTCGAGGGGGTGAGGTGTGGAGAGGGGGAACACGCCGACACAGCCGTACACACATCGAAAATGGGTATGGCTGCCCCTTGGTAGTAACTATCGTTCCATATCCCGCTGGCGCTCCCGTCGGCGGTACAATTCCAATGCCTTGATGATGGTATCTTCAATTTTCTGTGCGGGCGTCCCCGGAGCAAAATACTTGCTGATACGCTCTTTCGGCATTTTGAACTGCTCTCGCTGGTTCGGTTTTTCCTCCTGCATAATAGAGAGGATGACTTCCTCCGTCAGCTTTCCGTCCCGGCTGAACTCTTTCATTTTGATAGCCTGTGCCAGCGACGGCGTGCAGTCCTCGCATTCCATCGTGTCATATAGGCTCTGTTGCTGTTCTTTGGAAAGGTAGGAAAGCTCCACGGCGGGACGGAAAGCGATCTTGCCGCTGTCCACCATGTCCAACACCGATGGGATCAGCTCGGTCAGACGGATAAAGCGCTGAATTTGTGAGCGACTGTCCGGACTGCTTGCGGCCAATTCCTCATTAGAACGGCTACCCTTTAACTTCGGCTCCAGTGGGGCCGAAGTTAAATCCGACCGCTGACCTTGCCGTTTCATGGCTTCCAGCTTCATCTTGTAGGCAAATGCCTTTTCGGATGGTAAGATCGTTTCTCGCTGCAAGTTGCTGTCCACCATGATGATCGTCGCTTCATCATCGGTGAGGTTGCGGACGATGCAGGGCATTTCGGTGATCCCCGCCAGCGTTGCCGCGCATTTTCGCCTATGACCGGCAACCATCTCATAGCCGCCGTCCGCTTTGGGGCGGACAAGGGCAGGTACCAGCACGCCGTATTGCTTTACGCTGTCTACCATCTCCGCCATAGCCTCGTCCTGCTTGACCTTGAACGGATGGTTGGGGAAGTCGGAGATGTCGGCGGGATTCAGCGTGACGACCTTTTCAAGCTGCGCCTCCGCACGGCTCTCGTCGGTGGAGAACAGGTCATCGAGCGGCGTCATCCCTAAATCTCTCGGTTTTGCGCTCAAACTCCAACACCTCCTTCGTCAGCGAGCGGTATGCGGCGGCGACCTTGCCGTTCTTGTCATGGGCAAAAATGCTTTTGCCCCGGCCGCTGGTTTCTGCGGCTCGGACGGAAAAGGGAATCTCCGTCCCGAATACCCGGATCTTTTTGCCGTAATGGGCACGCAGAGATGCGATGATCTCCTTGGCCTCGTTGGTGCGGCTGTCTACCATTGTGAACAGGATGCCGTCGATTTTCAGTTTCGGGTTGATCTGCCGCTTGACCTTTGCAATGGACTGCATCAACAGGTCAAGCCCCTTTGCCGAGAGAAACGAGGGCTGGGACGGGATGATCACGCTGTCCGCCGCGGCCAGTGAGTTGATCGGCATCATACCGAGCGAGGGCATACAGTCAATGAGGATATAGTCGTAATGGGGCTTGACCGCATTGATATATGTCCGCAGTACGCTCTCTCGGCTCATAGCGTTGATGAGCCGAATTTCCATGCCCGACAAGTCGATGTTCGCAGGGAGCAGGTCTACGCCTTCGCCATGGTGCAAAATACCGTAGCTGTCCGGCATGGGCGTGTCGTCGATCACATTCTGCATCACATCCGCCAGCGTCACGGGCAGCTCATCCGGCTTCGGATAGCCGAGAGAAAGCGTCAGGGAGCCTTGCGCATCGGCGTCGATCAGCAAGACCCGCTTGTTCTCCTGTGCCAGTCCGATGCCGAGATTGGCGGTGGTCGTGGTTTTGCCCACGCCGCCTTTTTGGTTTGTCACTGCGATCACTTTGCAATTCGCCATATGGGTTTCCTCCTTTGCATAAATTTAGCCGCCTGCGGCGAAACAGACGGCTATGTAAGGGTATGAAAAAAGCCATCTGCATTTCTGCAAATGGCTTAAAGGTCAGACCCTCGCTTTGAGTGTCTTACTGTATTCCACATAATCGTTGCTCAGCACATAATCGATCACGCAGGCTTTGGGGATAAGGTATGTACATCTGATATAAAAGTGTTTGACCTTATTTGCCCGCATTATTTTTCGGGCTGTGCTGTCACCGATACCGCCCAGCATGGTTTGAAATTCGGGCAGAGTGACAACATCAGGATAGGAAGCAAAAAGTTTTTCATAGTGTGTGCGTGTTCTCATAGCGATACCTCTTTTTCGGAAAGTGTGTTGTCAATGGCAGAGAAATACGCTATAATGTGTTTGCGATTGATGAATCTATTGCGTGTGCTGTTGTGCTCCGTTTGTGGGTAACATCCCTCCGATGTCCCTCCAAAATCCAAAATTTCCGTCCAAATCGAAAAGAGCGGAAATGGCAGACGAAGCGGAGCTTTTTACACATCAGCTTCAAAAATAGTAGTATTGGCAAGGCTTTTTGGTGTCCGTCAACGACCTCCACAGGGGGCTGAGTTCGTCTGTGTTCCGTGTGGAGCAAATAACTCAAAATCAAGTGCCGCAAGGCGTGCCGGTTCGAGTCCGGCCACCGGCACCACGGCGTTAGAAGAAGCCAGCACCGTTCCGTTTCCGCCTCGCAGCGAAAACTGCACGATGCTGGCTTCTCCTTCCTTTTCAACTGCGACCCGCTGCGCTGGGCTCGCATATGTATTCTGACTTATTCCTAATTGCGTTTCCTGCCGTGATATTGTTGCTGCTCTACGTGGTCTCTTTTCATTTTTCGTATCAGTATTTTGGGGTGTTATATCTGACGCAGGAAGGCGTTTTGCTCAAAGCTCCGTTCAAACGGCGGATCTATATCCCTTATCCGGAGATTCGGGAATTGGGCATCGACGTGGGAACGACCAAGCAGTTTTGGGTCTATATCAGCAAGCAAAAGATCCCCCTGAAGTATCAGCACAGGATCAACCAGATCTGCAGTTCCGCCCGGCATGAACGGATCATCGTTCCATACTCTGATAAGCTGCTGAGCATGCTGGTAAGCAAATTGCCGCAGCCGCTTGGAAAGCGGCTCAATAATACCACGTCCATTCTGAGAATTTATAAGTACGACGTGGACGCATGAAAGGGAAGCGCACGATGAAGCAAACGATTCAGAAATGTCTGCATTGGATCGCAAGCGACGCCAGACAAACCATAGCGGATGTGAAGTATGCTTTCCGGCGGCGCAGTCAACGCGTGCTGTTGGCAGTGCAGATGGCGGCGTGGGTCGTAATCTTGGGTGAGTTTATAATCATGAGCATTTGCCTTGATTATTCATGGTTTGGTGAGATCGTTGTTATCTGGTATTTTATATTGCTGATTACTGATTCTAAGCACTTGCTTAGTGTTATGCAGTGTGTTTTATCGTGGATAGCAGCGGCAGCCTTTACAGTAATTATTTTTGCGCATGAAATGGCGCTGTGGTGAAGTTCACAATCAAATCCTTATCAAGATTCGCCGGCAGCAAATAAATGCTGTCGGCTTTTTCCGCGGCGGTGTCAGGCACAAAAAGACACAGACTGGACACAGGAACTTTTCAGATTCTTCAACAATCGCCCCGGCGCGGCGGATATACTAATTGGGTGAATGAATGAGGGAGGTCCTGCTTCATGTGTACTGCAGCAACATACTGCAACGGCGATTTTTATTTCGGCCGCAATCTGGACTACGAATTTTCCTACGGCGAGCACGTGACCATCACGCCGCGCAACTACCCGATCCGTCTGCACGGCGGCGCGCTCGACCGGCATTATGCCATGATCGGCATGGCGCATATCCAAAACGACTACCCGCTCTATTATGACGCGGTCAACGAGAAGGGCCTGTGCATCGCAGGGCTGAACTTTGTGGGCAACGCGGTCTATCCGCCCGTCACACAGGGCGTGGCCTCGGTGCCGCAGTACGCACTCATCCCGTGGCTGCTCGGCACGTGCGCCACGGTCGCCGAGGCACGCAATGCGCTCGCGCGCGTGGTCGTGGACAACACACCGTTTGCGCCCGAGCTGCCGTGCGCGCAGCTGCACTGGCTCGTCGCCGACCGCAGCGGCTGCATCGTGGTCGAGGCCACGGCGGACGGCCTGCACGTCTATGACGACCCGGTCGGGGTGCTGACGAACAACCCGCCGTTTCCGCAGCAGCTGGCCGCGCTGCGCAACTACACCCGCCTGAGCCCGGGCCAGCCGCCGGCCGATTTTTGCGGCGTGCCCGTCACGCTCGACAGCCGCGGCATGGGCGCGCTCGGCCTGCCGGGCGACCTGTCGTCGCCCTCGCGGTTCGTGCGCGCAGCGTTCGTGCGCGCCAATGCCCGCTCGGCGCAGACGGAGGACGCGAGCGTCAGCCAGTTTTTCCACATCCTCACGAGCGTGGAGCAGCAGCGCGGCTGCTGCGAGCTGGACGACGGCCAGTATGAGATCACGCTCTATTCCAGCTGCTGCAACGCGGACCGGGGCATTTATTACTACACGACCTATGATAACCGCCAGATCACCGGCGTGAAGCTCCATTCCGCCGAACTTGACAGCGCGCAGCTCACGGTGTACCCGCTCGTGGATACGCAGCAGATCCGCTGGGAAAATTAAATCCAATGCAAGGAAAGACCGGGGCATCCGCTGGGATGCCCCGGTCTGTGCGTTTCTGGCGTTCGCGCCGGTGCTTGGCAAGGAAAATCTGCACACCGGCAGCTTGTGCGGCCGCCGGACGGCGTGTATCATCAAGGCAGCTGCTTCAAGGAGGGCTTTTTATGCGCCAGTATGTCATAGATGCGTTTACCGACCACGTCTTTGCCGGGAACCCGGCCGCCGTCTGTGTGATGGACCGGTGGCTCGACGAGGCGAAGATGATGGCCATCACGATCGAAAACAACCTCTCCGAGACGGCGTTTGCCGTGCGCGAGGGGGAAAAATATCACCTGCGCTGGTTCACGCCCGGCGGCGAGATCGACCTGTGCGGCCACGCCACGCTCGGCACTGCCTGCGCGATCATGACGTTTGTGGAGCCGGAGCGCACGCAGATCACGTTCTCCACGCTCTCGGGCGACCTGACCGTCGTGCGCCGGGGCGACCGGTACGAGATGGACTTCCCGGCCTATGCGCTGCGGCCGGTGCCGGTCACGGAGGAGATGGTCGCGGCCATGAACGGCGCGCGGCCGAAAGCGGCCTACATGGGGCGCGACCTGCTGTGCGTGTTCGACGACGCGGATACCGTGCGCAATATGACCGTCGATCAGGATAAGGTGCGCGCGCTCGACGGGCTGCTCCTGCACGTGACCGCGCCGGGCACGGACGTGGACTGTGTCTCGCGCAGCTTTGCGCCCAAGTGCAATGTTGCCGAAGACCCGGTCTGCGGCTCCGGACACTGCCACTCATGCCTTTTGAGCGTTTTACCGCCCGTATTTTCTTGCTCGTATCTCTCACCAGCCATTCGTTAAAGATATTCCGCAGCGGGG
>ERZ773113.68-NODE-68-length-51157-cov-29.741576_pt1 | contig 51157 bp, 53 predicted proteins | sample MGYA00580565_ERZ773113 | MGnify/ENA primary metagenome ERZ773113 (study PRJEB29015, sample SAMEA2737827) | human gut metagenome | biome: human gut; feature: human-associated habitat; material: faeces | place: China | collected 2012 ...
GTTCTCGTCGCCGTGCAGCAGTTTGTCGACCTGGGTGACATCCGCCACGGTGGCTTGTATCTAACAGTTTGTGGTGATTAGCTACCACCACTGAAGCAGAGTGAGCCGCCCCCTTCCCTTAAGGTCAGAAAAGTCGGCACCGCTGAACCTTGATTTGCAGCACATGGCCCTCCGCTTCACCTTTCACGCCAGCACATCAGGTTGAACGGTTACCGGGAGCTCGACTCCGTATGTACAAGGCGAACAGGCGTGACGGTTTATGTGAGAGGAGTTTGACCATGTTTCCAGTCGGCATTGACGTAAGTAAAAACACCCTGGATCTTTGCATGCTTTATGACGGTATCAAAGGACGCATAAAAACCCGTAACATCCAGAATAACAGACATTCAGTTGAAAATATTCTTCGCTGGCTCAGGCTTCAACATTGCAGTCCGGAAGATGTTCATGTGGTAATGGAAGCTACCGGTGTTTATCACGAACGGCTGGCCACTGAATTACATGATGCCGGTTTCCGGGTTTCTCTGGCCAACCCTCACCGTAGTCGGGAGTTTGCGCGTGGCATGGGAATCATGACAAAAACGGATAAGGTGGATGCGTATATGCTGGCCTGTTACGCATTCCTTAAGAAGCCACACCGCTGGGAGCCGCCGGCACCCGAAATCAGATATCTCGGTGCACTCCTGCGACGGCGGGATGTTCTGCTGGGTGATGCCCTGCGTGAGGAGAACAGGCTGGAAAAATACCTGTCGACAGACACACCTGCAGATATTATCAGTTCCTGCAGGCGTATGGCGCAGCTTCTGCGCGAGGAGGTAAGTAATATCGAGCGGCAGATAAAAGCACATATCAAAGCCAGCCCTGCACTGAGGCGTGATTATACACTGCTGACCTCAATTAAATCGGTTGGTCCCCAGCTGGGGATGCATATGCTGGTCGTGCTTCGCAGCCATAACTTTGTATCGGCTGAGCAGGCTGCCGCCTTTCTGGGCGTGGTGCCGATCGAGAAACGCTCAGGCACATCGGTCCGGCGCCGGCCGCGGATGTCGAAAATCGGCCCCCCTCAGTTGAGAGCGAAGCTTTACATGTCCGCCCTGTGCGGAAAAATCTACAATAAGCGAATGCGTAATATTTACGATGAGATGTGCCTGCGGGGTAAACCTAAAATGGTGGCCATTGGCGCGCTGATGCGGAAACTGGTGCACTGGTGTTATGGCGTCCTGAAGACCGGAACCGTTTTTAATGACGAAGACCTGAAACCGGCACTGTCAACCTGACTATACCAGGCTGGCATTAAACACAAGGTAACGCTCACTGCAATAAGTGAGCGCAGTCCGTTATGAGCGAAGAGCGGATATTCAGACCGACTGATAGCTGATTTTGAGTTGCCAAAAAGAGCGCTCCTATTCAGTACAAAAAAGATGGTAATGTTTCATAAAATCTCTTAGACCTTGCAGGAATGGTTTTGAAATGAATGGATCTTGTTTGTGTGGAACAATTGAATTTGAACTTACTCATAAACCAGCAGTGTTTTATCGTTGTCATTGCTCGCTTTGCAGAAAGCAGAGCGGTGTGGGTTACAATCTCGCCACACTAGTCAAAGACAGTGAGTTTCGCTGGATTAAAGGGGAAAACTGCATTGCTTCATGGTCTAAGCCAACGGGGTACCGTACAGATTTTTGCAATGTATGTGGCTCAACTGTGCCTAACAGTCTGCGAGACGTACCTTATGTCTGGGTTCCTGTTGGTTTAATTGACGAACGTCTTGAAATGGAATGTGCAGGAGACTTCTGCACTGATGATGCAATGCCCTGGGATGAAACCCGCTCACTTAGTTGTCACGCTGGACCTGTCGAGTCGCTAGCCTCGCTTTTAAAGTACCTGAAACTCAATTCCTGAGCGTCAGCATTTGGCACAATTACAGCATCGGGAAACTTCCTGATGCCGCGTCAGCGGCATGGAGGCGCCAGATGAGGTTACATGTGTCTGTGGAGTCAAATGGCGCCGAAAGCCCGACGTAGCCGGTTACCGGACTATAAATTCTGCCCGTTTGCCCCCTGTCCTGGTTAGCTCTACCCCGCTATCTCGCCCTTTCGGGCGAGGTGTAGTCAAGGACACTCCGGTCCGGCGCTGGTTTGATCGCCGGGTTTTAAGGGATGTGGTGATATACGGATCCGTCTCCTATCTTCCGAATCTCGCGTAAGCGTTAACGTCAACCAACGCATCACTAGGGCTACGTCACTTGTGGCTCGTTGATGTTATGAGGTTGCCGTGTCTTCTGCGCTTTCCCCCTCCAACCCCACTAGGACAACTTCCCGCTGGGGCTTGTACGTCAGCATTGTGCTGATTGGCGCTAATCTGCGCGCCCCCATTACGAGCCTCGGGCCGGTTCTTCCCGATATTCAACGCGCCTTACACCTCGGAGGTCTTGGGGCGGAAGCAGCTGGCACCGACGGCAAACATCTCCAATTCAATGCGCAGCTGGCGACAAACCATTTCCATCAATTAGGGCTGGCCGCCTTGTGAATTCCAGAAAACGATCTTGCGAATACCTGTGCGCCAGGCGCTTTTAGCCATTTCAAAACACACTTTCCCCAGAACATCATATGGCAACGAAAGTGTGTCAGGGTAAGCTAGGTGTTCGTCAGATTTACCTACAGGCAAAGTGGCCAACACCAGCATCGGTAAATTGGCAGGCAGTAATTCTACAGCTCGCTCAATAATGCTGGCATTAATGGCAGCAAACACCCGAACCGGCAGATGAGCTCCGTGTTGTTCTACGGCGCAAATAGGTAGTACGGCGACGATATTCGCCATATCCAGTTTACTGAATTCCCGCGTGGTGAGATCACACCACTAGGGAGAAGACGGTTTAAGCATGTTTACCTCCGGTTTTGTCTAACAATAAAAGATACGGTACGTTGCATTTAGGGCATTTTAGACCGGCTCTATGTCCTGCTATGTGCTAACTTTTCCAGTTTAATGGCCTTTCGTCGAGTTGTGTGGCAACAGTGTTGCCACCGGCGGAAATCCGCCGGTTTGAATGCTTTTTTGTTCAGCAGGCGACGAGGTGCCCGTCGCCAAAATCGGTAAAGCGCTGCGGTACTCTCTGATAGCCGATGGGTTTGATCGGTTCTGGTCTTATCGGCATTGCGCTGGTGGCTCGGGGTTGCCGTCTTTGCTGAACGTCAGGTATAGGAACGGCGCTGAGCAAGTGCTGAGTATAAGGATGCTGCGGATGGTGCAACACTCGATCTCGTGGGCCGATCTCCACGAGCTGGCCGCCAAACATCACCGCTACCCGGTGGCAGATGCGCTCCACCACCGCCATATCATGGGAAATAAACAGATAGCTGAGCCGATAGCGCTGACGCAAATCTTCCAGCAGCGTCAGCACCTGCGCCTGTACTGAAACATCCAGCGCGGAAACCGATTCATCGGCGATGATCACTTTCGGGTTCAGCGCCAGCGCGCGGGCAATGCAAATGCGCTGGCGCTGGCCGCCGGAAAACTGGTGCGGATAACGCCGCATCGCTTCCGCTGGCAGGCCGACCTGCTGCAATAGCTGCACCACCCGCTCCGTGCGCTGTTCTGCGGGCATCTGCTCATGAATCAGCAGCGGCTCCCCAACCAGGTCGAAAATAGTTTTGCGCGGATTGAGCGCCGCCCAGGGATCCTGAAACACCATCTGCAAATCGCGGCGTACCGCTCTTAACGCCTCGTCCTTCAGGCCGTGCAGCTCCTGTCCGTTAAGCTGCGCGCTGCCGCTAAATGGCACCATATTCATCAGCGCTTTTGCCGTCGTCGATTTACCGCAGCCGCTTTCACCGACAATGCCCAACGTCTCGCCGGGGAAAAGATCGAAGCTGACGCCATCGACGGCATGGACTTCGCGACGCACGCGCAGGCCGTCGCCGCGCACCGGAAAGCGCACGCTGAGGTCGCGGACGCTGAGCAACGGTCGCGTCGCCTCGACCGGCGCCAGCGCGGGCGCCTGGCCCAGCACCGGTACCGCCTGCAACAGCTGGCGGGTATAAGCCGCCTGCGGCGAGGTAAACAGCGTTTTTGCCGGAGCCTGCTCCATGATTTTGCCGTGACTCATGACCAGCACATCATCGGCCATTTCTGCCACCACTCCCATATCGTGGGTGATCAACAGCAGGCTGGTGGAAAACGCCTGCTGCAGTTCGCGCATCAACTCGAGGATCTGCGCCTGAATAGTGACGTCGAGGGCCGTGGTCGGCTCATCGGCAATCAGCACCTGTGGCTGGCACAGCATTGCCATGGCGATCATCACCCGCTGGCGCATACCGCCGGAAAGCTCGTGCGGATACTGTTGCAGGCGCTTCTCCACATGACTGATTTTGACCGCGTCCAGCATCGTGCTGACCCGGCTGCGCCGTTCACGGCGGCCCAGCACTTCGTGGCGTTGCAGCGTCTCTTCCAGCTGCTGGCCCACCGTCATCAGCGGATTGAGCGAGGTCATCGGTTCCTGAAAAATCATGGCAACCGACTTGCCGCGCAGCAGCTGCATTTGCCGCTCCGGCAGGCTGAGCAAATCCTGGTTATCAAAAATAATCGCGCCGCCTGGAATCTGTGCCTCCTCCGGAAGCAAACCCATGATCGCCAGCGAAGTCAGCGATTTACCGCTGCCCGACTCGCCGGCAATGCACAGAGTTTTTCCCGGCCAGAGCGCAAAGCTGACGTCATCCACCACCCGCTGTGTACCAAACTGGATCGACAGGCGCTCGACCGAGAGCAGCGGCGCCGGAAATAGGACTGCTGACATAACGCTCCTAATTAAACACGCTGTTGGGAAAATAGAACGACACCACCCAGTTAGGCCGATCGACGATTTCGCTGATGCGCAGATCGCCGCACACGGAGCAGAGCATATAGGCCTCTTCCGCCGACATCCCTTGTTCGCGGCACAGCGCATCGATGGTATAGCTTACCGCGTCGCGGGCGGCGGTCATCAGGTCAGGGCCAATGCCGGTGAAGGCGCTGTAGCCGTGCCGATCCAGATGTTGGGTCACTGGGCCAGGGGTGGCGAAACGCGGCGTTTTCAGCGGCATATCTTTAACCACTTCCAGCTTCACCACCACGTCCATCGCGCTTTCAATCGCCGTGCCGCAGACTTCACCATCGCCCTGCGCGGCGTGGGTGTCACCAATAGAAAACAACGCGCCTTCTACTTCCACCGGTAGCCATAATGTGCAGCCAGCGGCCAGATCGCGAATATCCAGATTGCCGCCCACGCGGCGCGGCGGCACCACCGAATGATGGCCCGCGGCGGCGGGAGCGACGCCGAGGGTACCGGCGAAGGGTTTCAGCGGTACGCGGCCATATCGGCCAAAGGCGCAGGGGGTTAAGCCCTGGCGGTCATATTGCCACAGCGTCAGCGCCGGATCAGAAAACTGATCGGCCAGCAGGCCGAAGCCCGGGATATTCGCAGTCCAGCCAAAGCCGCTGGGACGAAAGGATTCCAGCGTCACCTTTAGCGCATCGCCCGGCTGAGCGCCTTCCACATAGACCGGGCCACTGACCGGGTTGAGCTTATCAAACGGCAGCGTTGGGATATCCGCTGCGGTAGAACCGGCGTTGAACCAGCCGTTAGCCGCATCCAGGCAGTGAAACTCCAGTTGGCTGCCGGAAGCTACGTGCAGGACCGGGCTCAGGCTGTTATCCCAGCCGAAATGATGTTGAGCATGATGAATGGTCTTCACCAGACAATTTTGGCACATCCTGACTCTCCTTTAAGCAGCGGCGCCATCCCGGCGCCATCAAATTATTTCAGTCCGATATAGTCGTAGTTGACTGGTACATGCACTGGATCGACATACAGAGCGTCCTCGCCCCCCATGCGTGCGGAATGTACGGTGTAGCGCTTCTCGTTGAATACCGGCACCCAGGGCGCGTCATCCATTGCAGTGATGAAGATTTTGCGCCAGGCTTCAATGCGAGCGTCCTGCTGGTCGGGTTTCACCATGCTGTCCGCCGCGGCCGCCTGCGCGTCCAGCGCTTTGTTGCAGTAGCGCGCCCAGTTCCAGCCGCCCTCTACCGCCCCGGCGCAGCCGAGGATCGGGCCATAGAAGTTGGAGGGATCCGGGAAATCGGCGATCCACGCCATGCCGCCGGACCAGACCATCGGCGCTTGGCTGGCGGAGCCGCCCGCCGCAATCACATTCGCCTGCGCCAGGGATTTGATGCTGGCGTGGATGCCCACTTTGGCCAGATCCTGCTGGATAGACTGGGCGATACGCGGCTGCGGATCGGTATTCATCACGTACAGTTCGGTAGCAAAACCGTTGGGGAAACCCGCTTCGCTGAGCAGTTGCTTCGCTTTTGCCGGGTCGTAGCTGAAACCCTGATATGCCTTGTCATAACCGGGCATGGCGGGTGGCAGTGGCTGGTTGGCCGGCGCCGCGCGTCCATTAATGATGCGCACGATGCGATCTTTGTTGACCGCCATGTTCACCGCCTGGCGGACTTTGAGATTATCGAAAGGCGGCAGCGTGGTTTTCATCGTCACGTAGCCGGTCTGCAACTGGTCGCCGGTGACCATCAGGCCCTTATAGGCCGGGTTGTTTTTAAACGACAGAAACTGTGCGGGCGGTACGCCGTCGCCGGCAATATCCACTTCGCCTTTTTCCAGCCGCAGCAGAGCGACCGAGGGATCCTGTCCCATTTCGAACTTTATGTGATCCAGCCGCGGCACGCCGGCTTTAAAGTAGTTCGGGTTTTTGCGGAAGATCAGCTCCTGGCCCAGCTTCCACTCCTGGAGCTCAAACGCGCCGCTGCCGACCGGATGCTTGCCGAAGTCGGCGCCCCATTTCTCCACCTCCTCACGGGGAACCACCGAGGCAAAGTTCAGCGCCAGCACATGCAGGAAGGTGGCGTTGGGCTCTTTCAGAGTGATTTTTACCGTATGATCGTCGACGACCTCGATACCGCTCAGGGTCGTGCTTTTACCGCTGGCCTCCTCGTCATAGCCCGCGATGGGACTGAAGAACCCGGCGCCCGGACTTTGGGTTTTCGGGTTGACTGTGCGTTCCAGAGAATATTTCACGTCCGCCGCCGTGACCTCGCGGCCGTTGTGGAATTTCACCCCTTTGCGTAGCACAAAGGTGTAGACCTTGCCGTCCTCGGAAATGGCGTAGCTCTCCGCCAGGTCGTTCACCAACTCGGTGGTGCCGGGACGATAGTCCATCAGGCCGTCGAACAGGCTTTTGATCATCGACCAGTTTTGCCAGTCATAGCCAATGGCCGGATCGAGGGTCGCCACGTCGTTCTGGTAGGTCACCACGATATCGCCGCCGGTCTTCTCGTCAGCCTGCGCGCCATAAGAGAAACAGGCCGCGGCCACCGCCATTGTCAATAACGCATTTTTCATCATCTTCCCCTGCTACTTTTTGACATCAATGCGCGGATCGACCCACGGCAGCACCAGATCCGCAATAAGGTTGCCGCCAACAATGGCAACCGCTGACACGGTGGTTACCCCGACAATCACCGGGATATCCACCTGTTGAATCGCCTGCCAGGCCAGCTGACCGATACCCGGCCAGCCAAAGACCGATTCGACTACCACCAGTCCGCCCATAAAAATGCCGATATCAATGCCTATCATCGGAATTAGCGGCAGCACGGCATTCGGCAGCACGTGACGCAGCAGTACGCGGGTTCGGCCCAGCCCTTTGGCCCGCGCGGTACGGATAAAATCCTGATGCAGCACCTCAATCATCGACGAGCGCAACATGCGTGAATACCAGCCGCTGCCGAGCAGGCCGAGGGTTAGCGCCGGTAGCGCCAGATGGCTGAAGCCGCCATAGCCTCCCATCGGGAACCAGTTGAGTACCACGGCGAAAAGATAGAGAAAAAGCATCGCGGCGATGAACTGCGGCGCCGAAACACCGATAAAGGAGAGCGCCATCAGAAGCCGGTCCGCCAGCCCGCCGCGTTTTAACGCCGCCAGGGTGCCGAGGGCGATCCCCAGTACCAACTCGCAGAGAATACCCGCCGCCATCAGCTGCAGTGACGGCCCGATACGGGCGGAAACCAGTTCACTCACTTCGCTGCGCTGAATAAACGAGCGTCCCAGATCGCCGTGCAGCAGCCCCTGCAGATAACGCCAATATTGCTGATAAAACGGCAGATCCAACCCCAACTGATGGCGGATGTTTTCGACTACTTCCGGCGTGGCACTGCGCCCGGCGATTTGGCGCGCTGGATCGGCGGGCAACATAAACAGCAGCAAATAGCAGATCAACGTAACGCCAAGCAGGATCAGCCCGGCATGCAACAGACGTTTTCCCAGAAATAGCATTAGTTTCGTCCTTTTAAGCCGGGATCGAGGGCGTCGCGCAGGGCGTCACCAGCGATATTGAAAGAGAGCGACAGCAGCACAATCGCCGCGCCGGGAAAGAACACCAGCCAGGGAGCCGAAGTAAAATAGCTCTGGCTTTCAAAGATGATGTTGCCCCAACTCGGCGTTGGCGGCTGTACCCCCACCCCGAGGAACGATAGAGTAGCTTCCAGCAGGACTGTGGTGGAGATGCCTAGTGTGGCCCAGACCAGCACCGTTGGCGCCAGATGTGGAATTAAATGCACGCCGAGAATACGCAACGTTCCGGCCCCCAGGGTGCGTTCCACGGCGATAAAGTCGCGGGCGCTAAGCGCGCTAGTTTCGGCGTAGATAACCCTGGCGATCTGCACCCAGTTCACCATGGCGATCACCAGGGACACGATCCAGACACTTGGCTGGAAAATCGCCGCCAGGGCAATCGCCAGCAGCAGTGCGGGAAACGCCATCATCAGATCGGTAAAGCGCATCAGCAGCCCTCCGATACGCCCCTGCAGATAACCTGCGCTAAGCCCTACCAGGACGCCGATCAGTACTGCAGTGCCGTTGGCGACAACACCGATGAGTAACGAAGTACGAGCTCCGTAAATTAAACGCGAGAAGAGATCGCGTCCCAGCAGATCGGTTCCCAGCCAGTAAGTGCTGTTGGGAGAAAGCGGTGCGCCTTCCAGGCTCAGTCCCTCGACAAACTGTTCATCGGGATCGAAGGGGGTGAGCCAGGGGGCAAACAGCGCGCTCATCACCACCAGGAGAATAAACAGCAGCGAGAGCAGCAGGGCTGGCCGGCGCAGAAAATATCCGACTCTATTCATTGTGCTCCCCGCTTGCCGGACGACATTCGTAGCAGCCACTTCTGCGCCACCTGTGCCACCGACTGGTTCGTACACATTGATTCCGAGCGCAGGCGAACCCATGCCTGTTGTTCATCAATACTTTCCGCTTGCATCTGGGCCGCCAGAGCTTGGGTAATCTGCGGCATTGCTGCCAGACGCTGGCGCAGTAGCATCTGTTGCTGTTGAATGTCATGCAACTGCTGACGCAGCCCCACTGCCATCATCAGGGTGGTATAGATGGCTCGCTGTGTAATAGGCTTGGTAAGGAGCGCTGTTGCCCCTAACTCCAGCGCGCGCTGTACCTGGTAAAGTCCCTCATGTGAGGTCAGCGCGATCACCGGTATTCCCGCCAGATTGATCTGGCTCAGGGTTAGCGGGCTGGCGAATGCCTCCAGTTCCACCAGTACTGCACAGGGGGTGAGAGGAGGTAAAGCCTCATCTCCGGTCAGGTGATGCCAGCGGATACCCATCCGCGTCAGGTTTTTTTCCAGCGCTTCGCGACTCCTTGCTTCACAGTCTACCAGCAGGAGCGGCTGAGCATCTAAATCCGGGGACAGCAGCGTTTTCATTTAACAATCCTCAGAGCAGGTCTGGCTGCAACCGTTCGGCTTTCACGTAGCTCGGTCGCGGAGAGATAGGGATCGGGCATAACCGGCAGCGGTTCGCGATGCAGTATCTGAAAGCAAGTTTGTTGCAACTCAGCGATGTAGCAGGGCAAACAGGCGTGGTTGTTTCGAGCCATTACTGAGCGAGCGCCCGGAGAATCAACGTCGTGCTGACGATGCAGTGCCGCCAGCACCGCACCCGGCTCGCTGTTTCCGGCCTCGCGCAGGCTATTGGCAAACAGCCTTACTGCCCGCCAGCCGCCGATATAGTAGTGGGAGATGCGCTGTGCGCCATGTTGCAGGTGCTGCCGCGCGCAAAAATCGAGATCGACGCTCTCAAAAAACGGTCCGCAGGAAAGCAAACGTACCGCCCTTAGTGGCGCGACTTCGGCGACTTCGGCTTCGGTAAAATTACAGCTGAGCACCGCTAACGTCCGCCGATCGCGAAGACAGGCCTCGTCCAGTGCGCGCAGAAACGCATAAGAGGTTTCGCCTACCAGGTTATTGAGCACAAAATCTACCTCTGTGCTGAGAATCGCCTCAATCAACTCGGTCACGTTGCTGTTTCTCAGGTGCAGATATTTTTCGCCCACCACCGTACCGCCGGAACCTTCCACTACCTCACGGGCGATACGATTGCTTTCCCAGCCCCAGACGTAGTTAGAGCCGATCAGCCAGGAGCGATTTCCGAACATATCCAGCGCCAGCCGCAGGAGTGGCAGCAGAGTCTGGTTCGGACAACCGCCCAGATATACGACCTGCTCGCAGCTCTCGAACCCCTCGTAAGGACAGCCATACCACAGCAGCAGGTTATGCTGCTCCAGGTCCGGGATAATCTCCTTCCGACTGGCAGAGGTAATGGTTCCGAAGATATGGCGGATGCCGTGAGCGATAAAGGTGCTCACCGCTTCACTGTAGGCTGCGAGTTCACCCGCAGGGTTGATATGTCGGGCCCGCAGCTGAAAAGGATAAGCAGGATCGGCATTGATTTCCTCTAAGGCATGGCGCGCACCAAGCAGTGTGCTGTTCGCCAGGTGGCTGTAGGTACCTTCTGTGGAAAGCAAAATTCCAATATCAATAGTTTGCACGTATGTTTGCTCTCTGCATTAATAAAAAAGCCTGATTGTCCTTATTAGGACAATCAGGCTTCATTACCTGTCGATATTTAATGGATTCAAGGCTTAAGGGTTGCCCCTGCTTGCATATACCCGACATGAAAAATTCATGCCATTTTTAAAGCACAGTTAAATCAATGGATTATTTATTTTTGGAGACACTTTTGCACCAATGGGATGCGGCTTGCTCAGTTATGGTGCAATTTTCTGATGCAGTCTGGTCTCTTCAACATGAGGTGGAGTAATGCACACCTGTTTTAGTTCCACGCACTTTTTGAGAGTTCCGGTTTTTCAGCCATCAGCCGGTACTCTTCCGGCGTCAGGTTGTTCAGGGACTCATGAGGCCGCTCGTTGTTATATTCTATCAGCCAGCGCTCGGTAATTTCCCGTGCTTCATTCAGTGTTCTGAACAGGTAAAAATCCAGAATTTCTGTCCGGTATGTCCGGTTGAACCGTTCGATAAAAGCATTTTATGTAGGTTTACCCGGTTTAATAAATTCGAGCTGCACGCCATGTTCTTCGGCCCATTGTGCCAGTGCCCGCGAGACCAGTTCTGGCCCGTTGTCCATCCGCATTTTCAGCGGATAGACGCGGTTTGCCACGATCCTGTCCAGCACCCGGATGATTCGCTGAGCCGGGATATTCCGGTTGATTTCTATCGCCAGTGCTTCACGGTTAAAATCATCCACCACATTGAAGGTCCGGAAGCGTCTGCCGCAGACCAACGCGTCGTGCATAAAATCGATGGGCCAGCTCTGGTTTAACGCTTGCGGTGTCGCCAGGGGTGCTGGATTACGCACTGGCAGCCGCTGTTTTCCCTTGCGACGAAAATTCAGTTTCAGCAGGCAATAAATCCGGTGAACACATTGATGGTTCCAGGTATTGCCCTGCCTGCGCAGCAGCTGGAACAGCTTCTTAAAACCGTAGCGCGGATAGCGTTCTGCCAGTTCAGTCAGCGCGTGGATCACGGGTTCATCACGCCGGGTATCGGGCTGATAAAAATACACCGTCCTGCTCAGCGATAACGTCCTGCAGGCCTGGCGTAAACTTATGGCAAATTGCGTCGTCAGATAGCTGACGAGTTCACGCTTTATCGCTGTTTTTAAAGCTTTTTTTCGATGAAGTCTTTCAGTGCCCGGCACTCAAGACTGAGATCAGCAAACATCTGTTTAAGCCTCCGATTCTCGTCTTCCAGATCTTTGATTTTTTTAATATCGACCGCTTCCATCCCGCCATGCTTTGCCTTCCAGTTGTAATAGCTGGCTTCCGAAATAGCGGCCTCACGGCAAACATCCTTGACGGTACGTTCAGCTTCGACGGACTTCAATACGGCGATGATCTGGTGTTCAGTGAATCGGATCCTGCGCATAGCGATCTCCTCTGGGGACATAATCAGTATGTCGGAAGATCTCTAAAAGTGAATGGTTCGTTTTGCCGGGATACTTACAGGTTGACTCAGATTGACTTCTGTTGAAAGGAGAATCGCGAAAAGCCTTGCGTAGCGCGGATTTCAGGCACAAAAAAGACGTCCGTCGACGTCTATTGATGTTCCGATGGTGCGAAGGCCGGACTCGAATATTTAATTAACTAGCTGTATTTTAATTGTTTTTACTTTTAAAAATGGATTAATGCCCCTTTTTATGCCCCCATTACAAGAGTAACAACCTAAATTTTACTAAAAAAGATATTTTTCAATGTAGGCACTCTGGTTCGGATCCGCTTACCGGACACGAACCTGAACATCAGAAATCTGAGATTACTTCAGATTAATCATCTTTAACATTTTTTGACCAATAAAATCTGTCATAAAGGCAGAGAAATTAATCTCTGCCTTTATTATTGTCACATAAAAAGTCTATTAATTAGAGTACATTGCTGACATCCATTAATATCGACAGCTTTTAAAAAATCTGTGTTACTAATCAAAACAGCATTACTAACACCTGAAAACTGGAGCTGAGCATACATACCTAAAACGGATTTTTTTTCGTAATACTGAGATCTTCCAATATAACTTTCACCAGCATTAGAACTTATAAATCGCTTCGTTCTTTCTTGTATCAATAAATTAGTTTGAAGAAAACTCAAAATATCCTGCTGCAATTGTTGGCTTTTGTTATGAAAATAACCTAACAATTGATCCTCTAAGGTACCAAGCTGAGTTTGAATATCATGAAAAATATAACCACCCCATTCACTCCCATCGAAATCAATAATACTACCATTGGAGAGTTGAGTAGCTTCTTCTAAACCTATCTCATTTTTAATATCTGTTATTCTTGCATCAATGCCAAGTTCATCAGCATCAAAAAAGTATAAAAATCTATATGCAATTTCTATACTGAAGTCATCTGTACCAGAAAGTTCTTTATACATAGTAACTAACTCAGCCCTTTCACGACTTTTGCCATCACCATTTAGATTATGTATAAAAATTAAGTTTCCATCATGATAGAAACAAACAGAAGGTAGTTTCGGCCCGTTTGGCTGAAAACCAAGTTTTTTATCTGGAATTCTTACTTGACTTAGTTCTTTTTCAAAGCGTTTATCAAACGGTGGAGGTAATTGACCAATTTTGAGATCTTGAAGTAGGAATCCATTAACTAAAAGAATTCTGCTAAGAAAAGCGACGTCATGCTGTCCTTCACAAAAGGCAACTATGACTCTATTATAAGATACACTCACAATTTTAGCCTCTAATATCAAGATCAATATTTTTTATCAAATAGCCAAATCTTTCGCCATCAGCCCTTTTCACGACTACTTTATCGTCAACTTTGCTTAACTGAAATCCAGTAATACAATCATTGTTATAATCGTTATTTAAAAAAGCTGTGATACATTCCCCCGAATGTGACGTAAGGAACACTTGCACATTGAAACGTTCTGCAAGTTGTTGCGTAAATTTAGTAAACTCCAATAGTAAACTATAATGAATCGCAGTTTCAAATTCATCAATAAAAAGTACACCATTGCGACACGCAGCAAAAGATAAGGCTATATAAAAGATGCGCTGAATACCCTCTCCATAAGAGGTAAGATCGAAACTTCTGTTAAAATCATATGCTGATTCTACGATAAACCTTTTGAGCTCCATGTCCTCAGTGAATCTGACATCTTTTATCGTTGGCTCAATTTTATTCATAAATTCAATAACCAGGCCGATAGCGGATTGTATATTTAAATCATCTGACTCTGAGTCAGTTACAGACGTTAAACTTGCACCTATACTTTTGTTATAATCAGTGAGCAAATCGTCTATATCGTAGAAATAAGGGCTTTTAAATGACGATGAACACAAATGCGAAACTTGATCAGCATTCCTTCTCATACGTTCATGAATAAAAGTATGGACTGTGTTATTTCTAAATTCTCCATCAATGCTAGACTTTAAGCTATAAGACGCTATATAGTCATCTTGTTTATCAATTGAAGAATCATCATATTTAATCATTTCAACAGTAACATTACTATCATCAAACACTCCTGATAAGATTATTTTATCTTGGAAAAGAGCATTCAACAATGTTGAACTCAAAGTACTGATTTTATTTTTTTGCCTAATAAGATTAAAATGCGATGATATATCATTACGCTGCGTCAATAAGTAAATCGCTTCAAGTAAAGAAGTTTTCCCAGCATTATTAAACCCAGCAATGATATTAATCTTATTGAAATTATCCAATGAGAAATTTTTAAAGAATTTATATTTTTTGATATGAATAGATTTAAAGTGTTTTTTTACTCCATACTCAAAATTAGTTGTATAGTTTCCTCCTTCGATATTTATAGCCGTCTGTTTTGGCATTATTTGTGTTAGTTTTTCTTTTGCATCATCTAATAAGCGCAAATCTTCTTGGTTTATGAGGCTACTATATAAATTTAAATCCTTCAAGGAGTCTTCAAGCTTGCTTAAAGCATTTTTATAGTTTTGCTGATTTACTGAACCGCTCGCAGCTAATCCTCTTGCAAGGCTACGCTCATCCTCCATTACCTTCAAGGCTTTTTCATTATTGATGAACAGAGCAAGATCTCGTATCTCAAGAGATTTAGTAATTATTGGATCTAGCTCAACGTATTCACCATTACTTTCCTCTTCAATGTCATCTTCTAGCTCATTTTTCTCAAGGTATTCATCTGTTTTAGAGATCCACGAAAAAAGCCTATCAAGATTCACTAAATTTCGAGCATAATAACCGTTATCACTCCAGTCTAACCAAGATTTGATTACAGGCTTTTTGATTATTTCTTCAAAAATACCAAACATACTTGGTTCGAATTGCTCACCATACTCACTTGTTTTATATAAGGAAATTAGATTATAAACTCTAAGCATAGAGCGAAGACGAGTTTTAGAAATACCGAGCGAACTAACTAGCTCATCTTCTTTTTCAACATACTCATCTCGAGTTTTGTCTTCATATGGTTTTAAAAAATCATAAAGCAGTTTGGATTGGTTAAATGTTGACCACTTTTTATTGCCACTTATATGCTTCAATCCCATCACAATCAGATGTTTTTCAACATCTTGATTATTATGGATTTCGAAAGGCACACTTCTAAAAATAGATGGGTCTAGTTTTCCAATATCAAAACCCTTTTCATGTGCTTCCTGCAATGCTTTCAGCGCCGTTACACGACGATTTCCTTCAAGGACTAAATAATTGTTATCTCCTAAATCCTTTACTTGAATAACATCAACATCTAAGTATCCATTAGCTTTAAAACTTGCTATTAGATCTTTAATATTCTCTTGTCTATTTCCTTCTATAAAAAAGCGAGTCCTACGCTGAATTGTTGGATCTAGCATGTCCTTTTCTGAGACTGGCTTGTGCTGGTCATTGTCAACAAAACGGTAGTTATTAGGATCTAGAAATAAATTTTTCAAATTTTTGCTAATGCGCGGGCGAATTTGCTCGACATTCATATGTCACCTCAATGGTGTAGGAACTATAGAATGCAACTTTACTTGATACCTCAGCAATCAACAACTTCATGTTTTGAAACTAAGCGCGCACTGCCCCGCCCGCCTGCCCGCTTCACTTAACAGAATGGTTTTCATGCACCTCGTAAATCGTCTCAGGAGCCGCCATACAAGGGCTTTCGCGTCAAAAATGCTGCATGAGACTCATGCGTTTTCATGCAGCATAGACATGCACTCATGCGTTCTCAGGCCAGCCAGGAAAAAGGTATAAAAAATCCCGGTACTGGACCGGGATTGCGTGGGCGTTCTTTCTAATCAGACAGGGATTTGCTGGCGGTTTGACAGTTTTGATGCAGAGCCATAACGATTGAGCGTTTTCTTTTGTTTTTCATGGTTTTCCGGTTCATCTGATTCCTGTTCATTGCGCCGGGGTTTCATAATTATCGTATCCACACTTTCCAGTGCAGTAAATGTGCAGGAACATTCGAGATTCTGGCACTGATACCATGAGCGTTTAACCGATGGTGCTTCATAGGCTGATGTTCTGGCGTGTGCCGTAGTGCCGCATTCGGGACATTTAAGTGCCATTAATATCACTCCTGCATGTCGTTAATGTAATCCAGGCGTTGCTGAAAGCGCAGATGTTGTGCCGGGGTGTAAGTACTCTGGCAGTCACGAACCATCACGGGGTCCGGTATTACACCCGATTCATCCAGAATCACACGATAATCCCCCGCAATTTCAGGCGGGGTTATGGCGAGCTGGCGAACCAGGGCACTGCGTAACATACGGGACGCAACTTCCAGCCCTCCGCGCCCCTTAAGAAACGGAGCCAGTGCAGATGTCAGGGCCGCTCCGTTCGCCTGCATATAATTGCTGAGAGCGTCTTCTGTATAGGCCTCCATCAGTAAATGCTGCGAGTAAATACACTCACGTGCAGCACAGTTAATTTGCCATTTCAGCACATCCAGACGTTCCCGCTGTAATTGGAGCTGTCGGGCATAATCTGCTGGTTTCTCCGTGGCAGTGAGGAGAGATTCTATTTGTTGTTCAACGATTTTTCGGCTCTCAATATGTCCGGCCCACAGAATACTGGCATTTCGAAAACCGGTAAGCGCCTGGTCGGGAGTGGCTCGGGTCATCATACTGATTTCTCCTTCTCAGCCCGTTCCTGACGAACCTTCATTTTATGAAGGGCCGCCGGTGACGGGGTTTTGCTTAAATCGATACAAGCCGCGTAATCCGGCGCAACACCCGCCAGTTTAAACACAGGGTCCTGTTCCGGCATCGCAGTGTTAGCAAGAGCCGGTTTGGTGATATGTTTGTGAATAAAGTCTTTCAGCAGTGTGTCCGGGTCATTAACTGAATGTACCACACCGACAACTGCGCTGGCTTCGCGGCCCATTGTAGATTTGAGCAGGCTCAATGTCTGGATGAGAGCCTTACCATGCGATTGCATAAAATCTTCCCAGATTTGTTTTGCGCGAATACCCACAAGTGCCTCGTGCGCGTGGATATACTTTCCGGCTAATTCCGCAGTCTCCTGTGGCAAAAGTGCATTTTCGCTCTCCTGAGCCGCCAGCAGCTCATCAAAATCCTCAAGCGTTTCTCGTCCCAGCGCAATTTCCGTACGCAGTTTTTTCATTTCCTTTGAGACTACGCCCTGACTTTCACGAAACAGCGTGCGCCACTCATCATTCAGTGCGTTCGTCGTGGCTTCCATTTCAGCACGGCGCTGGCGGATAGTTGCAATATTATCCTCTGCCGCTTTCTGCCGACGACGTGCTTCAAGCCATGCGCTTCTGGCTGTGTTCAGGGTTTCCATTGCCTGCTGCGTTACAGCCGGAAAAGTGGAAAGGTTGTTATTCTCTGCGGTGTTGTTCATGACTTCTCCTGCCGGGTTGGTTCGTTACGTCAATTGTGTCGTGACTGACACAAGCGCACTATCGACGCTCAGTGTGTGGTGGCTGGCACAACGGGCGTTTGCGGTTATTCAGACGCGGCCATGACAGCCAGCCAGATAAAAATGCCTCTGTTTCAGCCTGCTTTATGTCCCGGATGCGGTGGAACAGGTGGAACAGGTGTTACACCATTGTTTTGTAAAACATTTATATGCGCATCACAGGTGGAACATCGCAGGTAACAAGGTGGAACAACGGATCGGCTGGTGTTCCACCTGTTCCACCTCACTATTTCAGAAGGTGAAACAGGTTTAGCCCTTGTAAAATACGGGTGTTCCACCTGTTTCACCTGTTACCCTTAATAAATAAGACTCACGCAAAGCCTTAACCCGGCACCTCGCTGTTGAAGACATAGAGCCTGCGGGGATTCATCTCTGGTGGGCGAATGGTTGTCTGCAGCTTGCCATCGGTGGAGGGCAGCAGGTATCCACGATCCGCGCACAGACGCGCCACCTTGCGCGGGTCAAATCCCCGGCAGATTTCTTTCCAGCCGGACGGCATGACGTAGAACGTGGTGACGGCCTCCGTGCCCTGCGCGGTACTGCCTTTCTCCACCCTGCGCCAGCCCACCATATTGCCGGGGCGGTTACGTTCGTCGTGCCAGTCAGCAAAGCGGCTGTACTGATTCGCGGTAAAGAAGCTGCGTACCTGCTCCAGTGCGGCAATATCTTCCTGATTGGCGGTGTGCCCGCGATCTTTCAGCCATGCGTTCAGGCAGACGCGGGTTGCCCGCAGCGCTTCACCCTCAGGCCAGCCGGTGATACCCAGCCGGGTTGCCAGCTCGCCCGCCATCGCCACCAGTGCAAAGCGGTTCACAGCCCGGCCTACCTGATTACCCGCATCTTTCGGGGTCAGGGCGGCTGTATATTCCTTCATCAGTGACTTTGCCTGTGCCGTCAGCCCGTTAAGGTCAGCGGTCAGGGCTTTCAGCCACTCCCTGAACGGCGAACCGTAGTAGCTGGACGTGGCCCACTCCAGATGTTCCGCCAGAGCCTTGCCGCTGTCGAAGCCGTGCAGCTCCTCAAATACGCCAAATTTCCCGGAATCGCTGGGGATCTGGATCATCCTGACTTCCATCCCGGCAAAGGTACGCTCACCGGCTTTTGCCGCATGTTCGGTCAGTGACAGCTCGCCGGTTGAAAAGAACAGCAGCCGCCACTGCTTACGGGTGCGCAGCTCACCGTCCGTACCGGCACGGCCCTTGCCCTGACCGTTTGCCAGCATGTAGGCGATATTACCCGCCTCGCGTCCGTCCACCTCCCGGATCTCATCAAGCATCATGGCGGCATCGTTGCGGCGGCTGGCGCATCCCTCCAGCGCGTTGCCGGTTGCCCGCCACGTTTGCCAGTAATCAGGCCCGCCACAAACGGAGGTTGCCGCTTTCATGGTGGTGGTCTTACCGTCAGTCGATTCCCCCTTGAGGTGGTAGCCGCCGCCGTCCATCCCAACCAGCCGTAACAGGGGTGCAGCAAAGGCCAGACTGACGGCAAACGCCACGCGGGAGTTACCGGTGCAGTAACGGGAAACGTGCTCCCGCCATTCCTCCGTTGTACCTGACACACGGAAATCGCGCCCCTGCACGGAAGTGGTCTGGAGAATGACACCCTCTGCACCTTCACCGCTGACCTCATCCTGCAGGACGTAAACCTGACCATGCCAGCCAGTGCGGCTGACGCAGGTCACGCGGCGTTCCGGTTTACACAGCGAGATATATTCCATCAGGCGGGCACGGGCCTCACCGGTGGTGCTGATATAGGACAGCCCGTTAACCAGCAGTACCCGGCGTAGTTCCTCACCGCTACCACTGAGCATTTCCATCGGCATCGCCCAGCGGCGGCGCTCTCCCCATGTATCTTCCCACTCCAGCAGTCGCCCGAAATTACCGCCATCGGCATCGCAGGTGATTGCCGTCACGCGCAACGGGTTGCATATTTTGACGTTCTGGATCTCCGTCTCACCGTTGCGCTGTACCTGTTTTTCATACCAGAGATATTCCTGGGTAAGACGGAACCCGTGCGGCAGCTGCGTGCGGCCTTCTCCGCACAGTACAAGACCGTTACGAAAGGCTTCACGGGCACGTGTAATACCGTGCTCACGGTGGAAGTCATTCCAGTCAGCTTTAATTTCTCCCGGTGGCAGCGTCACCCAGCCACCGACTGATTTTGCCGCCCGTTCAGCAAAGGATCTGCCGGGATTCTCGCCCCCGTCCTGAAAATCGTTATCACCGGCGATGATAATTTTTACCTCAGGCCAGCGTGCCCGCAGCGACTGCGCCACGTTGGGCAGGTTGCCCGCAGATATGGCAGCCACTACACATCCGGCGGTGATCTGGCTTACCGTCAGCGCAGTGGCGTAACCTTCGGTAATCACCACCTGTACCGGCGGTTCAGACGGTAACGGGCTGAGCGCCACAAATGCGCCTTTCATCGTGCTGCCGGGCAGTATGCTTTTTTCACCCGTCGGGGCGATAAGCTGTGCACCGGTCACGGCTCCGGCGTTCGTCGTGAGCGGTAACAGCAGGGAACCGGCAGGGAAATCCTTACCGCTGATATGCTGCACGCTCCCGGTCAGGGAGGCCGGGTACCCGGCGAACCCTTTTCCGGTCAGATAGGGGCTTTCTCCCGTGTGACTCTCTTTCATCAAGGCCGCCACGGTAAGGCTCATATCGCGTTTAGGGGCTTTTTGCCTAGCGGGCTTAACGGGCAGTTCCTGCACATCCGGCACATTAAGCACCTGCGCCACCTCCTGCGCTGCCTTTCTGACGCCGTAACCGGTTATGAGCTTAACCAGATCCAGACCATCACCATTGCCGCACTGGCTGCAAATCCACGTCCCGCGCCCGTCGAGGTCATCGAGGCGGAAGCGATCCTTGCCCCCACATTTCGGGCAGGGACCGTGCCTGCCGTTTTCAGGTACATCAATACGCAGCATCTGCAGAATGACGGGCCATTTTCCCCTCGCTGCGGCTGAAATCTGCGTAACCGTCTGTGTTGTCATACTTCCCCCTGATACAGCGATACACCCGAGCTGCAGAAGTCATCAAATGCTGCCGGAAGTGTGCGGTACAGCTCCGACATCACTTCACAACCGCGCACAGTCAGTACCGGTGGCGCGGTCAGCAATGATGGCTCCAGCATGTCAGTCAGCAGCGCCAGTGCAGCCGCTGCTCCCTGTGCTTCGCCATATTCGTTAATCAGTGCACACTCGATATGCAGGGCAATGGCCATTTCAATACGTTCAACCGTCAGGCTGTGCGGACCATAGTGATCGCAGCCGGTTTCGGTCAGCGCTTTCTGGCGCCAGGCCGATGCAATAGCCCGCCGGTAAAGCGCAGTGGTCATTTCTGCCGGAAAAATAGAAACCTGCGGCTGGTTCATTGGGTGCCTCCTTCAATCAGTTCGCAACTGTGCGCAATATCCGTCAAATCTGCCCGCAGGTACTCCATCAGCGCAGCGATGCCTGGCGCACATCCTGCATCCAGCGTTCCGCCCTGCGAGGGGTATTCAGAAAAGAGAAGCTGCAACATGTCGCAGGCCTTTCTGACGCGGGCCAGCTTTCCGAAACCGTCCTCTGACAACCCATACGCAAAAGCACCGCTATTGTGTTTTTCAGGCAAAGCGTTGCCCTGAGCACCGTTGTGCCCGTTTGAAATATTCATCGTGGATTACTCCGTTTTCAGCGGTGTTTTGTCAGAGAAACTTTGAATAGTGACTGTCGTCAGGTTCAGCAGAACGCCGTATGCTGCGCTCCCGCCAGCGGGTAAATACCACCGACGGATGCAGCGTCAGCGAGCCAGAGCCGCTACCCCCCGCGGGAGCTGGCGAAGGTTTAAAGAGCGGGGCATTAAACAGGCGCGTATACCGCTGCTCAAACCATGCCAGAGGGCAGGAAGAAAGCTTATTGTCGCTGTCATGACGAATCAGCACTTCACAGCTGAATTCAGGGTTAACCAGCGCCACGGAGGGCGAGGCTTCAGTTAATCTGATAATCGTGACAGTCCAGCCACGCTCATGCTGCCAGCGTTCGCCGGGTTGCGGATAATTACGCATGTTCACCTCCGCAGGGAATGCGACCGGCAAAACTCAGCACGTAGTCCGGGGCAAGTCTGCGCCGCGCTGAGCGCTCGTTATCTGCGGTAATCCTTAACATCACAGGGCGGGCATTGCGTTGACTGCGGTTGATCGCCGCGAATAACCAGGTACACTTCTGTTTAGCCATCTTCGTTGCCTCATATAGCGGTTTGGTCAGAAGCCCGGTTAGTGTTGCTGCACTGTCGGGCTTCGCACTCACAAGGTGAATCGCACCTTCACTTTTAAAGCTACCCTTAAGTGAATCGCACTTCAAGCCTTTTATTATCATTTTTTTTGCGTATACTGAATCGCACCTAACGCAAGGAGATCCAGTAATGGCAACGGGTTCAACTAACAACAAGTCGCAGCAACTTAATGCTCGTTTCCCACATGATGTAGTTGCAGAATTAGAAAGCAACCTTGAAGATGGGGAAACGAAAGCGCAATTTATTGTTACCGCTGTAAAAGGCGAGATTAAACGCCGGCAGCGCAGGAGAAATAAGCCAGAGCAAGTAAGCTGAATAGAGAAGCGAATAGACGTTCTCTCAGATTCCATGCTAATTTCAGTAAGCGAAAATATTTTTAAGCCCACAAACTCATTTTGTCGGGCTTTTTTATTAGTGATTTTCATGCCGTTCACCACGAGAGGCATATATTTGCTCTTGAATCCAGTGATCGACTTCGCTTTCAACAAATGAAATTGCACGAGTTCCTATTTTCACCGGGCGGGGAAATGTATTGTTTGAAAGCTGTTTGTAAAGCCATGCCTTGCTACGCTGAACGCGTCTTAACACCTCTTTTGCTGAGATAAGGGTCTGATTCTCTGAAAGGTTGTTTGCATATTCCATCTTGTTACTCCGTGTTCTACTTAAGTTCACGGTGACTTTAAACACTGAAAAAAAGTCATTCTAGTGATAATGGAATCTATTAAGACAAACGGTGATTCTATTGAAACGTGATGATTTCCACTGAAAAAAAGAAACGATATTCATATGAAAGAACACAAGAAGAAGCAAATACACAAAAAATAAAATCAATAAAATTCATATAGATAGGATGAAAAATTAAACAAATCATACGTTGAAAGGTATTATTACGTTTTATCGATTCATATTACTCAGGAATTACCACAGTATTACACTGTATTACCCCCTATAGCCCCTTAGAGCCTCTTGTAGCCCCTTCTAATGAGAGATATCCAGAAAGTAATTAATAAATTCACTCTCCGTATTTTATAATGTCTTTACCCAACTTTATTTTCTTATAAAACGTAGCTTTTTTAATTCCTTTCAATAGAATCTCATTTTCATTACAAAAAGAAATAATATCATTATATATAACACTATTATCGCTATAATTTACCTTTCCATGTTTCTTAAGTAATTCAATTAGCAGGTAAATTAATTTACAACTATAATTATCCTCGTCATCTTTTCTATACTGCCCTCTGCCATTACTCCTTAATTTTTTACCAATTTCATATAATTCATTTCCTCCTAGCATCATTAAGATATCGCCCCAACCTTTATTTTTTACCTGTTGTTGCAATGCGTTCTCAATTCTTTCCTTAATCTCCACAGGTACAATACCTTCCCTCTGAAAGATATAAGCGGCAGTTAATACTAAGTTCGCTTCCACTTTTTGCGTGGCGGATATGTTTTTATATTCATTAATCAGTTGTAGATTTCTGGTTATTGCCTTTCTTAATCTGATAACCTCTTTTAATTGAATCTCAGTCAATTCATCATTTTCGGTATCATAGTCAAAACCATTCATAGCAAGCGCTACTTCGTGTGGCGTAATGTACGTTAACCTATTAAAATAAAACAAATTATTATCAGATTGTGTGTTATTCATTTAAATCTCTCCGTAGCCACACAATGGTAATTATTTTCCATGCACACGCGCAAAATCATATGGTGTGATAGATCCATTCTTGTTAGCATCAATGTAATCAGCCCACCATTGCAGCATTAATCTTCTTTCTTCAAGATATTCAGAAGTGTGCATATATGAACCTTTCACGTTTTTTCGTTCAACGTGGCTTAACTGTCTTTCAATAGCGTCATCATTCCATAGTTTCGACTCACTTAGCGCACCACGCGCCATAGTTCTAAATCCATGACCACATACTTCCGTTTTCGTATCATATCCCATTACACGTAAGGCGCTATTTACTGTATTTTCACTCATTACTTTTTTAGGGTCATGATCGCTGGGAAATATCACCTCACCTTTACCGCTCAAGGCATGTAAACGTTTAAAAATATCAAATGCCTGTTTGCTCAGCGGAACAATATGTTCAGTTTTCATCTTCATCCCACGCTCAGAGTGTTTTACGCCGGGAATAGGCTTACGAATTCCGGGTATCGTCCACTCGCTTCGTTCAAAGTTAACTTCACTCCAGCGAGCAAAACGCATCTCACTTGAACGAATAAATGTGAGTAGCGTTAATTCAACGGCAAGCCGTGTCATTAGTCGCCCTTTATAGCGTGATAATCTTTCAAGGAACTCAGGGATTCTTTTTGGGGGTAGCGCTGGGTGATGGGTCGCCTTAACGCTTAAAAGCGCTCCAGCCATATCACTGGCAGGATTTGACTCAAGAAGGTCATTCTGCACACCGAAACGCATAATTGCGTTTACGCGCTGCATCAGTCGCTGCGCAACATCATGTTTACCTGCCGTATCGACAGCTTTGATCGGATTGAGAAGCTGGCTGGTTCTCAACGTCCTAGCGTCAATTTGACCTATCGAGGGGAAAATATACTGCTCAAGGGTCAGCAGAACGCGACGGCTATGATCTTCGCTCCAAGTTAGATTACTTGCGTGCCATTGCCTTGCGATAGTTTCAAATAAATATGCCCCCTCAATTTCAGCTTGTGCCCCCTTTTGCTCCACTTTGGGGTCAATGCCCTGAGACAACAATTTCTTTGCTGCATCGCGCTTACCCCGAGCCTCAGCCAAAGTGATCGTCGGGTATACACCAAAAGCGAGCCGATCTTCCTTTTTGTCAGACGGGCGGCGATACTTCATGCGCCAGTATTTGGAACCTTTAGGGGAGACTTCAAGATACAAGCCGCCTCCATCAGCCATTTTATAGGCTTTCTCTTTCGGCTTTGCAGTCTCTATCTGGCGAGCGTTGAGTTTCATTTTGGGGGCACAAATCCTGATCGAATTGACATGCCCCCGATTATGCCCCCAAAAGGGGGTAGACCACAAGAGACCAGCAAAGACCATGAAATACGGTAACTTGCTTGTTTTTAAAGATTTTTTCTGGATTTGTAGACTTCAGGAAACGTCAAAAGAAGTGTTAATGGTGCCGAAGGCCGGACTCGAACCGGCACGTATTTCTACGGTTGATTTTGAATCAACTGCGTCTAACAAGTCATTGATTATCATCACTAACTTGTTACGCACCTACGGTTCGTACAGCCAATTTCGCCAACAGATTGCCCCAGCAAAATAGCAGGGGTTTACATGGATCACAAGAGGGCAAAGCCGAAGGACAAACGCGATCGTTATCTGATTCTCGATCCGTGTGGTGTGTACATGGTACGCATAGCTGTCCCGGCATACATGGCGGCATACTTCGGCAATAAAACATACTTCATGAGGTCAACAGCGACTCGCGACATTCGTCAGGCACGTCTATTCCGGGATACCATCGCATTGGAATGGTACAAGCTGCGCGATCAGCTTAAACCTGTACGTTCAGGTTCACGGGTTGAGCAGATCCTTGATGAACTTCGAGGTATTGGCAAACAGGCAAAGGATGCACCGCCCACACAATTGAACTTCCCCGCCCAAGTGCAGGCTTGCCCTTCTCTTCTGGTTATGCGGGATCAGTACATTCTGCAATTCAGTGAGAAGCGCAAACTCACCACGCTATCGAAGACAAACAAAGCTGTAGAGGTGCTATTAGAACATCTGAAAAAACGCGATGTTCAGCTTCGTGACATTAACCGAACAACCGTTACTGGTTGGTTGGATAAACTGAAAAGCGAGAAAGCCCCCCAGACTATTCAAAACTATATCAGCGCTCTGGCTCAAATCTGGGATTTAGCCCGTAACCGATATCACGACGCACCACAGGATAACCCCTGGCGTGGTCATGGGTTGGAGGCGAAAAGCAGCAAAGTAAGCTATGAGGTTTTTACTCATGCAGAGTTGGCGAAAATCTTTACCGCGCTAGATGGTGACACAGAAATGCAGGCGGTGACTCGGATAGGGATGTATAGCGGCATGAGGCTGAATGAGATTTGCTCCTTGCGTGTAGAAAACATCCGTAGGATTGAGGGCATCCTTTGCTTCGAGGTCACAGAAGGTAAAACCAAATCATCAGCGCGAATTATTCCGATTCACAGCCTCATTATCGATCTAGTTGAAGCCCTTCTCCAGAAGCCCCACAGAGGCTTTCTTTTCTATCGGGCGTCAATCACTGACCGTGCAGATGGAAAACGCTCAACGTGGCATACACAGCGTTTTACACGGGCTAAACGCAAGGCATTGGGAGAGCAGGGGACCGAAAGAAAGGTCTATCATTCACTGCGTCACGAATTTGCCCAGCAACTTGATCGAAATCAGGTTCCTGAAGATCGCATAGCTTTACTAATGGGGCATGAGCGAGGTATAACTGAATCATTCAAGACATATTCCAAAAATTCAGCATCACCAATTGAACTATTGCAATATATAGAGATGATACAATATCATTTATAGGAGTTAAAATATGTCAACCACCGTTTTTTCATTGGGCCCTTTTCGTGAGCTTCACGACCTGAATATTTATACATCTAAAAAAAGGTTTTTTATCGCAAATATATTCAAAGATTCAAATAAATATAAAGGCGATTTGCTTGTTTTGGACAATATATCTAAAAACAGTATTCATCATAATTTAAGCAGAATGAGTCCTCTGCCTGAGGATATTTTTTTAGAACAACTTGACTTAATTAGAAGTTATCTACGTACTCAAGGCGATAATGATTTTATAGCCAAAATACACAACCCTTGTAATACACCTTTCATATCTCTAAGTGATCAACAGCTTATTGTAAATAATCAAGGGATTAATGTAACTGTCACCGTTAATTAACGCTAATGAACAAATTCTTTGCGATAAATAGCCGGGGTTTTCCCGGCTTTAGCGTTTATAGATTTCTAAAGTGGCTATTCTTTATTCCCCTAAAAGACTTTGATTAATTTGGAAGTTCTGGTCATCAAAGGCCCACTCTATCCGTTTATCAGCTACCGCCTCGACCATCACTCCAAATTCAGGAGACGGATTTACTGTGAGATTGAAATCCGCCTTTAGATCTGGGATAACAGGTTGATAACTCATAGCTGGGGTCTGCACCATAATTTGATTCATTAGCGTTCCATTCTGAGCCTGCGCAGCAACAGAGTTTCCCTCTGGCGTTAACCAGGCCTTCACTTTACTTGCCATATCGAGGACGCCCGGCGGCAATAGAGACTCACCAACAAAAGTGGCCCCTTGCTGAAAAATATTCTGTTCCTCTGGTTTGTCAGTTCCGAGAAGTTTATTTTTCAATTCTGTGATAATAGACAGAACATCCAGAAGGTCTTTAAAACCTTTCACAGTCTGAGCCGTCCCCGTTCCTAAATCCTTCACCAAAGGCACCAATGAATCCATTTCAGAAGATAAATTCTGAGTATTGATTCCTAAATCATCAAGACCTTTGCTAAAAGATGCCGCAAATTGATCACCTAATGCAGTTCTGGCGTTATCGAATACAATCGACATCTGCGAGAGATTATCGATAGATTTCTGCTGTTGGCTATTAAGCGCCAGACCACTGCTAACCAGTATATTCATAGTATCGATGACGTTTTGCCCGCTGGCATCGACAGATTTAGCTAAATAAGAAAAGTCGTTTATTACTTCAGCTAATGCAGTGAATTCAGAGTCTGTAAGTTTTGCACTTTTACGTAAACCTTCAAGTAACACAGCTAACTCAACCGGGCCTTTTACGTTTCTTAGTGTTGATAGTGCACCTTGCTGGGTATAGCCTCCACGGTTAACCATGATATTTAGCCAATCTGCCATTTCGCCACCACCGCTAAATGAGGCTTTCCCGGTCTTGTCTTTAGTCCATTGTCCGAGACTCAACTGTCCGATCTTGTCCTGGGTATCCTTTGCGATATCAGAAATCTTTTCATAGCTCATTGAAAAACCAATTCTTTTTAATGTTTCCATAATGGCGGCGTCAGCTTCCAGAGGATTTAACCCCATAGAACTAATCATTTTCCTGCCCTGGTTTCTCTCAATGGCCCCAGCCAGTGTTCCCGCCATAATCTGATAGGCCTGTTGAGCGGCGTATGCGGCTGCTGTTGGTCCGAGTATCTCACCGGGGATAAATGCGCTCGCCTGGCGACTAAGCCAGCCAGATGAGCCTCTCTTAGGGGGTTGTCCTGACTGTTTAGCCTGCCGACGCTGATTCCTTGCCATGGCCTTTTGCTGGGCTATATGTTGGCTCAGAGCTTGATTCATCGATTTGAGACTTTGATTTCCTCGTGCATAAGCATCCACGAGGGCGTTAGCCTGTTTGATCGCAGCGTAGCGATCGGCTCCGCTCATATTCTGGAGGCGTCCAAGCTGGAAGGCGGCACGTTTTCTTGCTAAGTCGGCATTTTCCTGTTGAGTTGCCACCCTCTTTGCCTGCTGCTGTTGAATTTTTAAAGCGCGTGCTTGTGCTGCTGCCAGTTTTTTCTGTTCGTTGGCTTTTACTTTAGCGTCTGCTGCCGCTTGTTTAGCCGATTGTTTCTGTTGTTTATCGATATCACGCTGCTGCTTAATTTGTTGTTGATGTACTTGTTTATCTGCCTGCTGTTTGACCTTTGCTACCTGGTTGTTTGATTTAGAAAACTCCTGCTGAAGCTTCTTCATATCGTTTCTAACTTTTTTCAAACTATTTAAATCAGATTTATAAACAATCCTGTTAACCAGTGTTGCGGCTTCTACCTTAGTTGCCATGTTTATTTACTCCATAATAAAAAAGCCCCGCCCTTGACGGGTAGAGGCTTTGTGTAATTTATTTTTATTTGTTTAATGCTGTTACCAAACTTCGATATTCACCATCGGGATATTGACGGCATACCCGTGCACTCAGAGTGTACTTATTTATACCCACCAAACTGGAGAGTTTTGTGATATTAAATAATCGGAACAGGTCGCCATCTGTGACTTCCAGAGAAAAAGTATTTCCCTGAGAATCTGTTAATTCTATTTTTGCCATTTGCTGTATAATCTCCAGAGAAATAGTAGAATGATGTGGGCTGGCATTTGCTGATGACCAACCCAGTTTTCAAACAGCAGCATTATTAGCGCTGCCGTGAAGATCATTAGCTGGAGACAGAACCGAATACAATTGAGTCGGGTACATTAACCTGTGGCAGGAATGCGCTCTCGGTATGGATAGCAGGCCATCCCATACGATCAACATCTGTCATATATTGATGCACGAGACCAGGCTCACGACCTAAACGACTATGGCGAACACCAATCCCGGTATGAAGTTTAAATCCGCCGTCAACCATAGGTACAACAGCAAAGCCATTTTCACCAATATAATCTGTGATCTCAGTATAACCGGTTACATCGATAACGTTTACTGAATCAAGTTTCCAGGAACTAAACGCTGGGTTCTGACTAACGATTTTAGTAGCAAAGTTATCAGAATCGTTAAGGCTTAAGGTATATACCATATAATCTTTAATGGACTGGTGATATTTCAGCGCTTTAGCAGCATTGCCAGCAGCGAGAATAACAGTACCTTTGCGCTTTTTGGCGAGACCAGAGCCTAACTTAACGTTAATGATGCGGTTTACTTCGTCTAACTGCTCAAAGACATTTGCGGTATTGGCAACATTCATCACATAGGAAGTTTTAGCATTGCCTGCCAGGAAGTCTATGTTTTTCTGTCCTGCGTACTGAGATTCAACTTTGAGGCCAAACAGGGCATCAATCAGATATTGTTCAACAGTGTTAGAAATCTGTGAATACTGACGCTGTGAATACTCAGCCAGTACCATTGCAATATTCTCTTCGTGGTCTGAACCTGGAGCACGTAGCAGTTCGATGTCCCTGCTAGATACTGTGTTGAGGGTGTTCGTGTAAACCATATCGTAGAGCACACTGGAGTAATCAGAACGCTGGGCGCTGTTCCAATCTGATGCTGCGTACGGCATTTTTTCAGGGGCCGCCTCATTAGATTCAACCAGGATTTTGTCAATCTGAATGGTATTTCTCGTATGATTCTCTTCTTCAAACAATCCCAGGTTAGTGATAATCAGGTTGGGTTCATTTGAAAATTCAAACGGTGATGCATATTCGAATGCATTGTTTCGGGTATCAAAAGGCATGTTTAAAAATCCTCTTTATTATAATAGTTATGGGATTGATTAATCAGGTTGTGCGTAGCGCGACAGTGGCGTAATCAGCAAACGAATGATGCAGCGCCTGGAGTTGTTCAACAACGCTGTTTACATCAACACCATTGGTAATCAGACCCGATTTTTTAAGAATGGTGTGATACGGATTCGCAACAACAATTGCTGTAGAACCTGCTTTAGCAAATTCGACGACGACGTAATCAGCATCGGCAACAGTGGTGATAATTGCTCCGGTTGAGTCTACGACAGAACCAACAGGCACATCAGCAGGAATAGCGGCAGACAGTTTAACCAGTTCGTCTTGTTTAACACCATCGCTCACATATGCTACAACGGTATCACGAACGTATCCACGGCGACCTGAAAAAGTTTCACCATATTTTTCAAAAAAAGACATTGTTAAGTCTCCTATTTATTATTTATTAGATGCAATCCGATCCAGGTGTTTGAACACCGGATTGATTGTAGATTTATTTAAATCTTCTTCCTGTTCAATAACAGGAACATTAGCGGCTTTGGCGAGTTTAATTAACTCGTTAGCCGTTTCGACGTCATCAACCAACAGTGTAACGGGGATTTTCCCATCAAACGTTTTGACGCCTTTCGTGATTGTAACCATAAACTTAATTCCTTTTACTTTGCAAAGTATAAAAGAAAGGCCACGGAAATAGTGGCCTTGATACAGAAGAGAAAATTGATTATGAACTGACTTTTGGAGGACAATTCTCCGTATGCACTATTTAAATGCACATGGGGAATTGCCCCATTATCTATCGTGGTGGGTGAATTATGCCCGGAGCAATAATGGGACTCCCAAGGAAGAATAGCATAATGCCAAAAATGCTATTTTGGTTCGACGATTTGCGCTCGCCCTAATCCATAGAACCATCAGGATAAAATCTGAGAATCACTAAAAACTCAGATCTAAATTAACAAGGAGATGAGGAAGAGAGCCATATTAAATTATGTTCCTCATATCTCTATTATATATTAAAAACACATAACCCGTCAATATTTAGAGTCTCTAAATAGAGATATTTTTATTATTTCAATTTTATTTCTATTGTAGGGATAATTGATCTCATGGAGCATTCAAATATACCCCTAAAACGCGCTGCAACGCATTCTGAGAGGTTTTAATATTTAGGTGATAACTTTTATGGTGTTACCGTCCCTGTACGGGATTAGCCTTGCTAACCTGCTACGCAGGCGAAACTTGTTCAAACACGTTGTGAACTGTTCTGGTGATGACAACAAGTTCCATTAAATTAATATACAAGGCTGCATCAGCTTCCAGTAACCACTCTAAAAAGTATTCAGGATGTTCAGGCAGTTTATTCATTGCCTCCAGCAACATCTGGTAGTTTGAATAATAGGCCTCTGGGTCAATATAACTATCAATCATCAGGCTATGCGCGAGCGGATAATGCTGTTCAATAAACTCTTCTACAATATTCTTGTGCTGTTCAAAATCAATCATTTTGCCTTCCTGTTATTTTTATAATAATTAATCAGAGATGCCGTTGGCATCAAAATCTAATCCAAGATCATTCCCATTAAAGTTTTCATTCTCAAGACGATTGAATTCAAGCCAACCCTCGTATTCATTGATGTTATCAAAGAGACATTCAAACTTGAGTGGCTCTCTACTGAATTTAAAACCAGCATACCTCTGACGTGGTTTCCATTTAACACCATCCATAGAGTTAATTATTGATTGTTCTTCTGGTGTCAGTGGTGCAGATGGTTCGCTGAGTTTGATTATGGCTAATGGTTTTAGTTTTTTAGAAACCCTAACTTTTTTACTTCTGTTGTTAAATCCGATTTCTGTTGATTCTTCAAATACTACATTTTGTCGTGCATATGCCAATGTTCCTCCTGTTGTTCACCACGGTAAATCATTATCTTCTTCAATTAATACTGTTCCTGTATTAAAATCATGAAATTCCTTTTCCTCTTCTTTAACCTCTCGCGGAATACCTTCTAAAATTTGTTCGACGGTTTTCACCGTGTATAGATTTGATGTTCCAGTTCTGGATGTTTTTGAAATCCATCCCAGAGACTCAAGTAACGAAATTAATCTCCCAACAACCTGTCGGGAACCGATACCCAATGTTTTACCTATTTTTGCCTGTTCTGGATAAACCTCGCTGCAAGTTTTGGAGAACCCCTGGAGATAGGAATAGACTAGTTTGAGTTTGAGAACGGTGCTGCTATCGATGGTTTTTTCGTTGATGGCTGTTTTAATATCTAACGCAAGAATACGGTAATCAATTGCCAGAAATGGTGGTTCGTTTTTGTTCATTCTTTTCCTCTGATAAATCTGCCCCTAGCTGTGAGCCTGTTTGTTTTTGGAGATACTCCCGGATAATCTGCACTACCAGCGCTGCCGCTGGTTTATCTTTCAAGTTTGCCTCATAGATGAGATCTTTATAGGTCTCTTGGTCAAAAATAATTTTCATTCGGTCTTATTCTCCTTTTTCCACTGGTCGAAAATCTCAAGTGCTCTTTTAAATAGGGCTGCGCGTTCTGTAAATCCGCGATACCGCGCCTGAGCAAAATTGTCGTAAATTTGATGGCGGCGTGCCGCGCCAGTTTTCAGTGCCTCTACTACCTGTTCAATTGTGAAGTATTTCAATAAGCCCCCTTTAGACATAATAAAAAGACACCTTGCAACCAAAGAATGGCTCAAAGTGCATCGAATTTAGGTTTTTCTGTTTCCTACTACTATTCTATACTATTGATAGAACTCTGTCAATATATTTTTAAGATATATTTTTACTAATGGCATGGTATCAAATTACCTGTCCTGGTGTCAATCTCTATCTAAATAAAGATTAACTTTATGATGCCTAACCTGCATACGCAGTTAGATACCTTCTAAAACGCTCTGTATCGCATTCTGAGAGGTTTTCTCATCTTAGACATACCATTTATCATTTTTATCGTTTAAATCGCCTGTAGGGCTTTTTTACAGGGTCTGTATTTGACAGTAGTAAACTGTGTAAACTCCAAAAATTTGAGATGCGACTCCATTGTCGCGGGGACAATTCTGCATCTCACTATTTATCCCCTGCCGGGAATACAATACTAACCTATGATCTTAGTTATATATTATTTAATAAAAAGATAATTTATAACTTTTATGATTTATTAAATATGATTTAGATCACTTTAGAATTCTGAGTTTTGACATTTGTGATCTGATCTTCTCCCTGCGGGAGGTTTACCACGAATCTAAGAAGGGATAACAAATCTTTTATTGTTATCACTGATTAGTTAATGAGTGTTAAGAGTTTATCATATTAACAGGTTTATCGTTAATGTGGTAAAGTCTGTTACACATAGCGTCTGCATCACGAATGAAATGTAATGAATGAAGTGAAGACTTCAATCATAGTCCCCCGCGACATCAGCCAGAACTCATCTTTCGGGGACTAATACTATCCACGCGATAGCGGGAAGTTCCTAACTTATTAACTACAAATAGAGATAAAAGATATATTCTTATAAATATTCTTATAATTATTCTTATTGTGTATCAGCGTTAATACACCCCCTGTATTACTGTTAATACACCCCCTGTATTACTGTTAATACATCCTTAGGTATAGTAAAAAAGTGGTACCCTGAAATGTAGGAAACTTACTCCGATGGTAATAGCAATGCTAACAGGGTAATAAAAATCTATTACCCCATTTATACAATCTTAATCCTCTATTCTGGCTATATTCTTCATTAACGTGATCAGTATATGCCTAAAATGTTGTTTATAATTGTGACTCTCCAGAGGAGTATCAACATCACTAAATTTATCATCAGGGCCAATTGAGAAGGAATAACGATATTCATCACTTAAATATTCTCGAGAGTAATTATCTGTCTCAAGCAATTGCAAATCAACAGCAATAAATTTAATTCTATTTTTAATGGTTAATTGAAATTTTATATCTTGGTATACCTCGAATATTAGTTTACCACAGCCTTCATCATCTGCATGTATGACATTTATATCAACCCTAAAATTATCAAGCATTTTTTTAGCTTCTTGATAATAATAATTTTTACGCGTCTGGATGTTGCCACAATCATCGACAAGATCACGCATGCGGCCTTCGCTACGTCTAAAATCATTAATATCCATTATGGCCTCTTGTGTTATGTGTAGTTCCCATTAAAAGTTAACTTTTAACTATCAAAAGTAAATTGCTCAAACATTGAAATGTGATCATAACGACAGACGAAGTAAAATAACTATTGCATATACTGCATATACATTACTGTAAACCAAATCATGCTTGTTTTAGTTAACGGTCAAAGTTGCTAAGAAAACCTTTCCCTTTGCTCTTTTGTTATAATGTAACAATTATAAAAATCTTCATTTTTTGAATAATTTTTTTACTGTATAAATGATCAGCATTTTAGATGATAATGATTATTATTTAATGGTGATTTGGCGGGAAATATCATGACGCTATGTTGATGATGTTGCGTGGAATGAGGGGAAATATTAAGTGGTGATCAGAGTGGTTAGATTACAATTTAGCAAACAGTAATCTAAGTTTATATGAATCAAACACTTTAAAATCAATTACTTATAAGATGTAACGATTATCAAACACCCGTTTGACCTGTTATATGCAGGATGTATTCAGTTCTTATGCAAGTAGTTACCTTGCGGCATCATGATATTTTGAAATTATTAGCGTGATTATTAAATGTGATATGACGGTGTTAAGCACTTCGTATGTAGAGCAAAAAAAGAACAGTTTTAATCGAGTTAAATGGGGGGTAATTAGTACTTAATTGCCCATAAATGTCTCTGATCTTTTTAGTCAGTTAGAGGGTAACCCCGTCCCCCGTTTTTACATGGGCAGGATAAAAGCTGGAGTGAAATTCACTTAAAGTAAAAGCAATATAATTTTTAAACTAACTACTTGAAAATGATCTAAAAATGATCAATCATAATCTTCATTATGTAATCTAAATGAGTGTTGATCATGGCTAAAACATCAGCAGTTACCCCAGAGCAGGCAAAACAAATCGAAGCGGCATTGCGCCAGCGTAGCGAGGTTGCAGCAGATGCCTGGAAGCTAAACCTTCAACTTGCATTGCGTATCAGTGACTTACTGTCCGTCAGATATGATGACGTGCAGGGGAAATTTCTAAGACTCAAGGAAGGGAAAACAGGCAAGCAGCGTGAGTTAGTTTTGAACACTGAGGCACTAAAGCTACTCAAACGTCGCCGGAAACAGAATCCAGAAGATGTATTTGTCTTCCAGTCAAAATCCAATCGCGTGAAATGCCAGGAGCCTAAACCAATATCACGTGTATTTGTAGCTCAGGCTATAAAAGAGGCATCACAGGGAGTTGTAGAGCCGGGGATTAGTGTTGCTACCCACTCAGCCAGAAAAACCCGTGCTCGCGCTCTGTTGAAAGCCGGAACGCCTATTGAGGTAATTAGCCGGATGTTAAACCATAGTAGCCCAGCAGTTACCATGACCTACTTAGATATCACGCAGGATGAGGTTAATCTCACCTATCAGATGGTGATCTAAGTTCCTCACAGATAACGCGAGATAATTGTTAACTATATGTTGCATGCCTCCGCAAAACAGGACTGAGGTCAGGCCCTGCGCTTATGATGATTGCGGGGCATCAAGCCGCTTAATAAGTTCTACCGATGAGGAAATCAGCACTCGATCAAATTTTCATTTTTTTTTCAATCTTGTTGAAATCTTCTCCAGGCCTTATGCGGCGCGGGTTGGATGATTATTAACCTTCTGAAACCTCAATTTAACGTTAAAATCAACCCTTGTACTCAAAAGATTCCTTAATAAAATATAGCTTATGTAGTAGGTAGTCATAATCATGCCACTACATGTAGTACCGTTGCCTAAATTGCAGGCATAAAAAACCGGGTTCATTTACACAAACCCGGTTCCTGAAGCATAACCACCATGAGTTTGCAGACTCATAACGATTGTTAGCCCCATCATCATTCCTGACGGCTTGATTGTGCCAGGCTTGGTTGGTTGTGTAAACCATAAGTTTTACGCAAAAGGAATTACCATGCTTATTCAGAAAAAACGTATTAGAAATATCGATAACTACATTACCACATTTGATGGTAGGGATGTTTTTATCGCACATGCATTACCTAGCCAGCAGAAGGGAGAATCGATTGGGTTTACTGCAAATCAATCTCTAGGTGAAGAAGTTCTCCCTCACATCGTTGGAGCTGTAACTCGTTTCAACGCGAATGGTAAATCAGTACCGGACAAAACTTTGCCTAAAGAAACTGCTTACCGCCAAGTTTCATGGACATGGAAAAAATGGGTTGGCAGGGGCCAAACTGAAGAGGTCACTGAAACGAGGGAAATCGAGTATCAGCGTTACCAGAGAGTTTTCACTCCACCTCCTGGCGTCGAATTGAAAATTGTTGAGAATCTAAACGGGGAAAAGTTAGTAATATCTCCTAAATTGACTTTGAAAGATGAAAAAAAGGATCTTGTAACACATTGCGTTAACTTGTTTTTAGAGTTATTTGGTCTTTGCGAAGTGGTTGACGAGGAACTCAATACTATTGTCACCACTCAGTCTATAAAACTGAACTGGAGCCTCCTTCCTCAAGGGCAATATCCTTGGAGTACAATAGGCCCTCAGATAATGTCAGCAATCAAACCTCGAGGAAAAGGAAATACTGCTGTAGTCGAGGGTAGACTTCAACTCATTAACAGCAAACAACCTGATTTTGTCGCTGTAGGCAAGGCTGGCTTTCAAGGTTACGTAATTTTTGGATTCCCCAACCACAATACCTATGTATTAGAAAGTTCACAGTGTAACAATGCAACCTACATTTTTGACAATGATTGGCAACATTTATCGCAACTGACTAAAGCTGAGATTTTAGATGGAAATTTGCATCATGCCAGAGTAATTCACCGTAGAAACTGGACTGCCGAAATTCTCAGATACTTACCTTAACTCTTTTATCGCGGGAGGTATACCTCCCGCATAAGACCAATTGCAATAAAATGTGGAACGCCAAAAAGGAGAAAAGCCTTGCTAGCGGTATAAAGACATATCACATAGGCAGAAGTCCCGAAAGGGTACCACTGCCCTAGTGTGAAGACGTTTAGCGATGATTAAAGATTAGAGGTATCACTCACAACTCTGCTATTGGGAATATAGCGAATGATGGTCTGCGCCATGATTCCAGATATAACCATTTTACTTAACTCAATAGTTGTATCTGATAGTTTCCATGTAGCCTTATCAGAATCTGAGAACTCAGGTTTACCATATTTCTGTGTTAAAAGTTGATTCAAAGTACCAAATTGACGAGCAATAATCCCTTCATTTTTCTTTTCATTGCTGGCAACGTTCGTTTGGACGAGGCGATCAGAATTATCAAATAGGAATGTGACGGTATACAAATCGCTACCAATCGATACATTATCAATTCGCACCTTCCCAAAACTCCCCTTAAACTTTTCTGGGGATATCAGATGCGCACCATTACCCTGAGCAGAAACCACCTGTGTTGGGGTCATATCCCACTTAGTATTGCCGTAGCCTGCCCCTCCAGCTATCGCTAAAACAGGAGCTATTAAAAAAACAAAAGCCATTAATATTTTTTTCATTAGGTTGTCCCTGATAAAGAGGATTGATCAGAATCATCTTAAAACCTATCCAGCTAAAATCAAGGCAATAGCCCCATAATCCCCATTAGACAAACTTCTTTAGCTCAGAGACAAGTTTCAATTCAGCCTCTTCGGTCTGCTTCCGTTCGAGCCAGGCCCTGCCCTCTGGTGTCGCCAGAAACTTCCTCGCATGAATTTTGCGGTTGTTGTGTTTAGTTGCCGCTGATTTCTTCATGACTGTGCCTCCTGTGGGTTACAAAGATAGGCTACAGAAAAGCACGGTGATAGATCCAGATGCCAAAATCCCCTACCAAATGGTGCCGATGGCAATAGGTGACCATTACGTGCCGTGTTGGGCACATAAGAAAAGGCGGAGCGCAGCGACTTCCGCAGTTAGTAAGATCCCTTCGCAGAGATGATAATGCCTTGTCATGGCTTCTTATCAGGTAGCCGTTGTAATCCGGTGGCTGAAACCGTGGCAGAGCCGGACTCTTTCCCGATCCGGTTAGACTTCCAACAGTACGCCTGTTTATTCGCTGCAACGTCATCTCGACGTGTTGCATCATGGAGCGCCGCACGAAGCGCGAGCCACATTGACAAGGGTTATGGGAAAAGGATTAGAGACGCTGGCGGCGTCTTCCGGCTTCAAAGGAAAAGCGCAACGGATAGACCAGCGACATAAAATTAAGCCGTCAGTGCTGACCGTTCACGTTTTGTACAGGGTTGAGCCTGGAAACTACCTGCCGCTGCGTGATAACATCCCAAAAGCCACTACCAAACACAGCGGCAATCGTTGGTGACATTATTCAAGCAAAAAACACAGGCAAGAAAGGCAGAGTTATTTAACTAACTCTTTGTTTCTAAGGGTTTTTTCTTGATTGGTGCCGAAGGCCGGACTCGAACCGGCACGTATTTCTACGGTTGATTTTGAATCAACTGCGTCTACCGATTTCGCCACTTCGGCACTGAAGGGGATGCGGAAACGTTCTGGATTATACCTGTCGGCGGCGGTCATGCAAGCGACAGCGTGTCGTCATTGCGCTAAGTGTTGAAAAAAACAGCGCTATCCTGCGCGGCGTCACCTTTTACGACCGTTCCACAGCGCGACTGCCACCAGCCCCCCTCCTCTCACTCCCCCGAGAACCCGGCTCCCCCTGCCAGCCCCCCTTCTCCCCCAGTAACCCCAAACCCCGCTCAAACTTATCTCAACTTGTTCTCACCTCACTCTCAACCACATCCCCAGCACAACCCATCTTTCCCCAGATAAATTCCCCTCGCCTATACCCCAATATTCCCCCCAACCCTACCCACCATCATTCCCATATATTCCAGAAAGTTTTAGCCAATGCTTTTTTGTTATTCATCCGCTCCGCGGCAAAACATTAATTTCATCAATATTTTTATAACTTTACATTAATGAAAAGTTTTCTTTTTGCCGTTTATTCCAGGATTTTCCTCAGGCGTGAAGGGTTCCGGTAAACACTATTTTTATTAGTCGCTGTACGAGTCTTGATGAACATATTCACTCGATGAATTAACTCAGGAGAATACTTGTGACGACGTTAAAACCTTTGCTGGCCCGCAACCGCAGCTGGGCGCTGCAGAAGTGTCAGCATGATCCGGACTATTTCGAAAAATGGATCGACGGGCAGAGGCCCCACTCGCTGTGGATCGGCTGCTCCGACAGCCGCGTGCCCTCCGAGGTGCTCACCGGCAGCCAGCCCGGCGAGCTCTTTGTCCACCGTAATATCGCCAACATGCTCGATCCCGCCGACGACAACGTCATGAGCGTCCTGCAGTATGCCCTCCACTACCTTGAGGTGGAGCGGGTGGTGCTCTGCGGCCACTACGGCTGCGGCGGCGTGCAGGCGGCGCTCTCTCTGCCCACCCTGCCGCTGGCGCAGGAGTCCTCGGCGCTGGCTCGCCGCATCGGCCAGCTGCGCCACACCCTGCATCACGAAATTGCGCAGATCGCCGATGACTGTTGTATTGCGGCCTCCCCCGGCGCCAGCACCAGCGCCAACGCGGAGCGTTCTCGCCATGCGCTGGACGCCCTGGTGGAAGCCAACGTTCGCGCCCAGTTCGCCCGTCTGCTGGAGAGTGAGCCGGTGCAGACGGTGCTCGCCAGCGGGCGGCCCCTCAGCCTGCACGGCTGCGTCTACGATCTGGCTTCCGGCCATTTAACCACCCTCGTCGAACACCTCTCACCGCAGGAGCACGCCCCATGAATACGTTTCGTCAGGACTCTCTCGCCGGCATCGTCGTCTTCCTTGTCGCCCTGCCGCTGTGCCTCGGCATCGCCCAGGCCAGCGGCTTACCGCCCTTCGTCGGCCTGCTGACCGGCATCATCGGCGGCCTGGTCGTCACCGCCCTCAGCCCTTCCCGCTTCGCCGTCAGCGGCCCCGCCGCCGGACTGGTCACCATCGTCGTCGCCGCCATTGAATCCCTGGGTTCCTTCTCCCTCTTCCTGATGGCGCTGGTGCTGGCCGGCGTGCTGCAGCTGCTGTTCGGGATCCTGCGGGCCGGGCGCTTTATCTCCCTCGTTCCCGCCAGCGTCATCAAAGGCATGCTGGCGGCGATCGGCATCCTGCTGATTATGCAGCAGATCCCCGTCGCGCTCGGCAGCGCAGAAGAGACCGGGCTCGTTGATATCGTGAAGGGTAACGCCACCTTCTCCCTCAGTGCTATCGCCGTCGCCGCGGGCGGCCTGCTCGTGCTCTGGCTGTGGGGCTCGCCGCTTATCCGCCGGGTGAAGAGCCTGCGCTGGATCCCCGGGCCGCTGATCGCCGTCCTGCTCGGCTGCGTGACCACCCTGCTGCTGACCCATTTTGCGCCGCAGCAGCTGGCCGCTCTGCCGCGTATTACCCTGCCGGCGTTCGGCAGCCTCGGCGAGCTGCTGGGCGAGCTGGAGTCTCCCGCATGGAGCGCGTGGCGCAATCCGTCGGTGTGGGTGGTGGCGGTAACCCTGGCGCTGGTCGCCAGCCTCGAAACCCTGCTGAGCCAGGAGGCGCTGAAAAAGCTGCGCCCGCAAAACCCGCCGCCTTCGCCGAACCGCGAAATGGTCGCCCAGGGCGTCGGCAACCTGCTCTCCGGTGTGCTGGGGGCGATGCCGATCACCGCGGTGATCGTCCGCAGCTCGGTGAACGTCAGCAATGGCGCGCAGAGCAAACTGTCGATCTTTATCCACGGCGTCCTGCTGTTAATCTGCGGCCTGTGGTTCAGCGGCCTGCTAACCTTAATCCCGCTCGCCAGCCTCGCCGCCGTGCTGCTGTATACCGGCTATAAGCTGGCGACCCCGCGGCTGTTCATCGAGCAGTTCCGCCAGGGGGCGGCGCAGTACGTCCCGTTCCTCGCCACCATCGGCGGGATTATCGCCTGCGGCATGCTGGCGGGGATCGGGATTGGTCTTGCCACCCAGATGGCATTCAGCCTCTGGCGCAGCCATCGCCACTCGCTGCAGCTGGCGCGCTACGATGACCACTACGTGCTGCGCATCCAGCAGAATCTGACCTTTATGCACAATCCGCATCTGCTGGCCCTGCTGGCGAAGATTCCGGAAAAGAGCGTGGTGATCGTCGAGCACGACAGCGTCGGCTACCTCGACCCGGACGTGCGGGCGGTGCTGGATGATTTTGCCGAGAACGCCCCGCAGCGCGGCATCCGCCTTAGTCATTGGCCGCTGGCCAGCCGCTGACCTTAACGGGCGGCTGGTCCGCCCGCTTCGCGACCCCTCCGATTGCCAAGCGCCGGGGAATACCATGCTCTACACTTTCTGGGTTATCACGCCAACCCCAAGGAAATGAACATGACCATCATTAAAAGCTACGCCGCCAAAGAAGCGGGCGCCGATCTGTCGCTGTGGGAATACGATGCCGGCGAGCTACAGCCGGAAGATGTCGAAGTTGAAGTGGAATACTGCGGGATCTGCCATTCAGACCTGTCGATGATCGACAACGAATGGGGGATGTCGAGCTACCCGCTGGTGGCCGGTCACGAGGTGATTGGCCGGGTGGCGGCGCTGGGCAGCGCGGCGCAGGATAAAGGGCTGAAGATTGGGCAGAAGGTCGGCATCGGCTGGACGGCGCGCAGCTGCGGCCATTGCGACGCCTGCATCAGCGGCAACCAGATCAACTGTCTGGAAGGCTCGGTGCCGACCATTCTCAACCGCGGCGGCTTCGCCAATAAGCTGCGCGCCGACTGGCAGTGGGTGATCCCCCTGCCGGAGAGCATCGATCTGGCGTCCGCCGGCCCGATGCTGTGCGGCGGCATCACCGTCTTTAAACCGCTGCTGACCCACCACGTGACCGCCACCAGCCGCGTCGGGGTGATCGGCATCGGCGGCCTCGGCCATATCGCCATTAAGCTACTGCGGGCGATGGGCGCGGAAGTGACCGCCTTCAGCTCCAACCCGGCGAAAGAGCAGGAAGTGCTGGCGATGGGCGCCGATCGCGTGGTCAACAGCCGCGATCCAGAAGCCTTAAAAGCGCTGGCCGGTCAGTTTGACCTGATCATCAACACCGTGGCGGTGGATCTCGACTGGCAGCCGTACTTCGAAGCCCTGGCTTACGGCGGCAACTTCCATACCGTCGGCGCGGTGATGAAGCCGTTCCCGGTGCCGGCCTTTACCCTTATCGGCGGCGACCGCAGCATCTCCGGCTCGGCGACCGGCAACCCGTCCGAACTGCGCACGCTGATGAAGTTTGCCGGGCGCAGCAAAGTGGCCCCAACCACCGAGCTGTTCCCGATGTCGCAGATTAACGAAGCGCTGAAGCATGTTCGCGAAGGCAAAGCCCGCTACCGCGCGGTGCTGAAAGCCGACTTCTGATGGTTCTCTCCCGCCGGGCGGCCCGCTCGCCCGGCGTTTTCCCCGTCGCTTCATCAAACCGTCATCTCCCCGCCATGCCTCTGTAGTCATTGCTTCCCACAATCCGGGCTTCGATAAATGGCTGAACGAGATGCGCGTCACCATGAGAAAGACCTGGCTTCCCTGGCTGATCCTGTCGCCTTCCCTGCTGTTTTTACTGCTGTTTACCTGGTTCCCGCTGGGGCGTTCGGTGTATGACAGCCTGTTTGATACCCGCATGGCCAGCGACGGCGCGCAGTATGTCGGGCTGGATAACTTTGCCCGCCTGTTTGCCGATAACGTCTTCTGGCAGTCGCTGGGCAATAACCTGCTCTATATCCTGCTGACGGTAGTGCCCGGGGTGACCCTCGCCCTGCTGCTGGCGGTCGCCCTGAGCGAGAACCATCGCGTCAACCGCTGGCTGCGCACCGCCTTTTTCTTCCCGATGATTATCCCGATGGTCAGCGCCGCCGCGCTGTGGCTGTTTATCTTTATGCCCGGCCTCGGCCTGCTCGACCACTATCTGGCAAAGCTGTTCGGGCCGATGAACAACAACTGGCTGGGGCGCAGCAACAGCGCGCTGCTGGCCCTGGCGCTGATCGGCGTGTGGAAGTTCGCCGGCTACTACATGCTGTTTTTCCTCGCCGGGCTGCAGAGCATTCCGGCCTCGACGCGGGAAGCGGCGCTGATGGAGGGGGCTACCCGCACGCAGGTCTTTTTTAAGGTCACGCTACCGCTGCTGCGCCCGACCCTGAGCTTTGTGATCACCACCGCGCTGATCTACTCCATCACCCAGATCGACCACGTGGCGGTGATGACCCGCGGCGGGCCGGACAACGCCACCACCGTGCTGCTCTATTACATCCAGAATCTCGCCTGGGATACCCACGACCTCGGTAAAGCCTCCGCCGCCACCTTCCTCACCCTGGCCGGGCTGTTCGCCTTCTCGCTGATTAACCTGAAACTGCTGGAGAAAGGAGCCCACTATGAGCGCTGAAATCTCGCCGCTGCTGGTCCGCACGCCCGCCGCCGCCCGTCCGCTGTGGCTGCGCCTGCGCCGCTCGTCGCCCTTTACGCTCACAGTATTAATGTGCTGCCTGGCGCTGCTGTGGGTCAGCCCGTTTATCTGGATGCTGGCGACCTCGTTCAGCGCTACCACCTTCGGCGACGATATGGCGTCGCTGCTGCCGCGCCTGCCGCTGACTCTCGATAACTTCCGCGACGCCTGGCAGAGCGCCGACTGGCTGAGCCTGTACGCCAACACCCTTATCTTCACCTTCGGCACCTTCTGCGTGCAACTGTTGACCATCACCACCGCCGGGTACGTCTTCGCCTGCCACGAGTTTCGCGGCAAGCAGACGCTGTTTCTCCTGTTCCTGGTGCAGCTGATGATCATGCCGGTGGTGATGATGGTGCCGAACATGCTGACCCTGAAAACCTTCGGCCTGCTCAACACCCTCACCGGGGTGATGATGCCCTACTTCACCTCGGCGTTCGGCGTGTTCCTGATGCGTCAGGCGTTCCTCGCCATTCCGAAAGAGCTGGAGGAGGCCGCGCTGATGGAGGGCTGCCGCTGGTGGCAGGTGCTGTTCCGCGTGCTGCTGCCGATGTCCTGGCCGTCGGTGCTGGCCTTCGCCACCGTCAGCATTACCTACCACTGGAACGAGTACCTGTGGCCGCTGATGATGCTCAACGATCCCGATAAGCAGGTGCTGACCGTCGGGCTGGTCTCCTTCGCCATGGGCGCCGAATCCGGCGGCCAGTGGGGCACCATCGGCGCCGGGACGCTGATGGTCTGCCTGCCGCTGATGCTGGCGTTCATCCTTTTTCAGAAACAGTTCCTGCGGAGCTTCGGCTTCTCCGGGATCAAATAAGGAGTGATTCATGCTGTTAGCGCACATTTCCGATACCCATTTCCGCAGCCGCGGCGAGAAGCTGTACGGCTTTATCGACGTCAATGCCGCCAACGCCGACGTGGTCTCCCAGCTTAACGCGCTGCGCGAGCGCCCGGACGCGGTGGTGGTGAGCGGGGATATCGTCAACTGCGGCCGCCCGGAGGAGTATCAGGTGGCCCGCCAGATCCTCGGCAGCCTGAACTATCCGCTGTATCTGATCCCCGGCAACCACGACGACAAAGCCCATTTTCTCGAGCATCTTCATCCGCTGTGCCCGCAGCTGGGCAACGATCCGCAAAATATGCGCTATGCGGTGGATGACTTCGCCACCCGCCTGCTGTTTATCGACTCCAGTCATGCCGGCACGTCAAAAGGCTGGCTGACCGACGAGACCATCAGCTGGCTGGAGGCGCAACTGTTCGAGGGCGGCGACAAACCGGCAACGATCTTTATGCACCACCCGCCGCTGCCGCTGGGCAATGCGCAGATGGACCCGATCGCCTGCGAAAACGGCCACCGTCTGCTGGCGCTGGTGGAGCGTTTTCCGTCGCTGACGCGCATCTTCTGCGGCCACAACCACAGCCTGACCATGACCCAGTATCGCCAGGCGCTGATCTCCACCATTCCCGGCACCGTCCATCAGGTACCGTACTGCCACGAAGACACCCGGCCCTATTACGACCTCTCCCCGGCCTCGTGCCTGATGCACCGTCAGGTCGGTGAGCAGTGGGTGAGCTACCAGCACTCGCTGGCCCACTACGCCGGGCCGTGGCTGTACGACGAAAACATCAGTTGCCCAACGGAAGAGCGCTAACCGCCATGCTCAGTCTGCAAAACATCAGTAAACGTTTCGACGGCAAACCGGCGCTCAGCGCCCTGTCGCTGGATATTCACGAAGGCGAATTCGTGGTGCTGGTCGGCCCGTCGGGCTGCGGGAAAAGCACCCTGCTGCGCCTGCTCGCCGGCCTGGAGCCGGTCAGCGAAGGCCAAATCTGGCTGCATGATGAGAACATCACCGCCACCACGCCGCGCGAGCGCAACTTCGCGATGATCTTCCAGAACTATGCACTGTTTCCGCATCTGTCGGTGCGCGACAACATCACCTTCGGCATGAAGGTGCGCAAGGAAGAGAAAAGCAGCTGGCAGCCGCGGGTGGATAAGGTGGCGCAGATGCTGCAGCTGGAGGCGCTGCTTGACCGCAAACCGGCGAAGCTCTCCGGCGGCCAGCGCCAGCGGGTGGCGATGGCCAGGGCGATCGTGCGCAATCCGCGGCTGTTCCTGATGGACGAGCCGCTCTCCAACCTCGACGCCCGCCTGCGCAGCGAAGTGCGCGACAGCATTATGGCCCTCCATCAGCAGCTGAAAACCAGCACCATCTATGTGACCCACGACCAGACCGAGGCGATGTCGATGGCCGACCGCATCGTGGTGATGAACGGTGGCCACGTACAGCAGGTCGGGCGCCCGGAGTATCTGTACGCCAACCCGGCCAACCTGTTCGTCGCCGGGTTTATCGGTTCGCCGGCGATGAACCTGCTGTCGCTGCCCTGCGCCAACGGTGAAGTACTGTTGGGAGAACAGCGCTATCCGCTGCCGCCGCGCCACCGGGATCAGACCCGCGTCTGGCTGGGCGTTCGCCCGGAACATATTACCGACCGCGTGGAGGAGGGCCATCTGCGCCTGCCGGCCACCGTTCTGCAACGAGAACTGATGGGGGCCGATTACCTGCTCCACGTCAGCACCCCGATCGGCACCCTGCGCTTTAGCCGCCGCCACCGCGGCACGGTGCCGGAGAAAGGCGAGTCGCTACCGATCGGCTTCTCGCCTGCCGATGTGCATCTTTTTCATGCTGAGACCCAGCATAATTTAGCGCCGGTACATCAGGCGTAATTGTTGCAGTCAGTTTGGACGCGGACAGCGCGGAAGAACCGGAGCGTACACGTAGTACGTGAGGATTCTGAGCACTGCCCAGGGCCAAACTGGCAAATAAAATAGCCTGTGGACAGGTGCTTACTGATGGAGACAGATCATGTTTAAACCTCTTACGGTAGTCGCGGTTGGCCTCAGCCTTGCCCTGAGCGGCGCGGCGCTGGCAAAAGAGAAAATAGACTTCATGTTCCCGGCGCCGGTGGACGGCAAGCTGACCATGGAGATGACCCGCGTCATTAAGCAATTCAACGACTCGCAGCAGGATGTCGAAGTACGCGGCATCTTCACTGGCAACTACGACACCACCAAGATCAAAGCCGAGTCGGCGCTGAAGGCCGGGCAGCCGCCAGCGCTGGTGATCATGTCCGCCAACTTCACCACCGATCTGGCGCTGAAGGATGAGATCCTGCCGATGGACGAGCTGTTTAAATATGGCGTTCAAAAGGCCGGCGATTTTCTGCAAAAGGAATTCTGGCCCGCGATGCATAAGAACGCCCAGGTGATGGGCACCACCTATGCGATCCCGTTCCATAACTCGACGCCGATCCTCTACTACAACAAGACGATGTTCGATCAGGCCGGGATCAAACAGCCGCCGCAGACCTGGGCCGAGCTGCTGGACGATGCCAAAAAGCTGACCGACGAAAGCAAAGGCCAGTGGGGGATCATGCTGCCGTCGACCAACGACGACTACGGCGGCTGGATCTTCTCGGCACTGGTGCGCGCCAACGGCGGGAAATACTTTAACGAAGACTATCCGGGCGAGGTCTATTACAACTCGCCGACCGCCATCGGCGCTCTACGCTTCTGGCAGGATCTGATCTACAAGGACAAGGTGATGCCGTCCGGGGTCTTGAACTCGAAGCAGATCAGCGCCGCGTTCTTCTCCGGCAAGCTCGGGATGGCGATGCTCAGCACTGGCGCGCTGGGCTTTATGCGCGAGAACAGCAAAGACTTTGAGCTTGGGGTGGCGATGCTGCCGGCCAAAGAGCAGCGCGCGGTGCCGATCGGCGGCGCCAGCCTGGTGAGTTTTAAAGGCATCAGCGAGGCGCAGAAGAAAGCGGCGTATCAGTTCCTGACCTATCTGGTGAGCCCCGACGTGAACGGCGCGTGGAGCCGCTTCACCGGCTACTTCTCGCCGCGCAAGGCGTCATACGATACGCCGGAGATGAAGGCCTATCTGCAGCAGGATCCGCGGGCGGCGATCGCCCTTGAGCAGCTGAAGTACGCCCATCCATGGTACTCCACCTGGGAGACCGTGGCGGTGCGTAAGGCGATGGAGAACCAGCTGGCGGCGGTGGTCAATGATGCCAAAGTGACGCCGGAAGCGGCGGTGCAGGCGGCGCAGAAGGAAGCCGACGCGCTGATGAAACCGTATGTGGATAAGACCGCGCTGGCGGAAGTGAAGTGACGCATTACCCGTCATCGTCATCCTCACCCTGGCCCTCTCCCTGAGGGAGAGGGAACTGTCCGGCGCTGTGGTTAAGCCCTGAGTCCAGTTGTGAAAGGAAAAAAGCAGGCCATACCCGGTATGGCCTGAAAATGTCACAACGATTAGATCCCTGCCGTTTCGCGAATATATTTGCGCGCTTTGACGGCGTATTCGAAAGGATTGGCCAGAGCAGGATCCTGCTCGGCTTCCACGACCATCCAGCCTTTATAGCCAAAGTCGTCCAGCAGCTTGAACACCGGACGGAAATCGATCACCCCGTCGCCCGGGACGGTGAAGGTGCCTTTTTTCACGCCGTCGAGGAACGACAGGCCGTCGCGGCGCACCTGGTCGATCACCGGCGGGCGGACGTCTTTCAGGTGAACGTGGTTGATGCGCGGCAGATACTTTTTGAGGATCGCAAGCATCGGCGCTTCGCCGCCTTCGGAATACCAGGCATGTCCGGTGTCGAACAGCAGGAAGACGCGCTCGTCCACCAGCGACATAAATTTGTCGATTTCCGCGGTGGTCTGAATGCCGGTGCCCATGTGGTGATGCAGACAGACCTGCATCCCCTTCTCCGCCGCCAGGCGGCCGAGGGTGTTATAGCCTTCCGCCACCCGCTGCCACTCTTCGTCGCTGAAGCACGGCTTCGCATCGCCGAGGATCGGTTTATCCAGCCCCTGTATGCTGCCGCTCTGCTCGGAGCAGCCAATCACTTTCGCCCCCATCGCATGAAGGAAGTTCATGTGATTGACGAATTCATCAATGGTTTTTTCCCGCTGGCCGTTGGCGAAAAAGGTGCTGAACCAGGCGTTGCAGATCTGAATGCCGCGGATGTCCAGCATCGGCTTGAGGACCGCCGGGTCGCGCGGATATTTGCTGCCGACTTCGCTACCGGTAAAACCGGCCAGCGCCATTTCGCTGACGATCTGCTGGAAGGTGTTTTCGCTGCCGAGCTCCGGCATATCATCGTTAGTCCAGCCGATCGGGGCGATAGCCAGTTTGACGTTATCTTTGTTCATAGTAGGGCTCCTGCCGCTGCGCCTTAGCGGCGCAGCAATTCACGTTCAATAAGTTCACGGGTTTCCACTGCCTGGTATTTCATTTTTTCCGGGTAGCCAAACAGCGAGGTGGCGACAATCGGCTCCCCGCCGACCTTGAAGGTCTGCTCGGCGAATTTCATTTCGCGCAGGGTGCGGAATAGCGCGTCGAAATCCACATCCCCTTCCCCGACGCCTACGTGCTGGTGCACCACGGCATCCACGCCCGGCGGGTTAACGATATAGCGGCAATGTTTCGTATGGTTGCGGGTATCCGCAATCAGGACATGGGAGAGATCGCTCCCGGCATAGCGCAACATGCTCGCCACGTCGCCGACGCCTTTGTCGTAAAAAAAGGTGTGCGGCACGCTGTAGACGTACTTCACGTTATCGCTGCGGAACGACTTCACGATATCGACGGTTTCATTGTTCTCTTCGCAGAAATCCCAGGGATGCGCCTGGATCTCCACGCGGATGCCTTCCCGCTCAAAAATCGGCAACAGCTCTTCCATTGAGCGATAGAACATTTCATCGCAGATCTCAGGCTGATTCGGATCGCCGGAGAACTCGGTGTTGATCACCTGAACGCCCATCTCCACCGCAATTTCCACCAGCCGTTTCCAGTTTTTCACCGCCGCCTGACGGCGCAGTTCGTCCGGGCCGGACCAGCGGTAGACGCAGATAAACGACGACAGCTCAAGGCCGGTATCGCGCAGCGCCTGCTTGTACTCCGCCATGATCTCCCGGCTGGCGCGCGGGTGCTTGTAGAACGGGTTAATCTGCGGGTGCGGCGACTGTTCAATGTACTTGTAGCCCCACTCCGCTACCTGATGGACCATGCGGGTGATCCCGAGGTCCTTAATGACATCCACATCAAAGGCAATTTTCATCGTCGTTACCTGTGCAAAGAAGTTCCGTCAGCAAAACGCGCTTAACGTTTGTAGAATGCCGGGCACTCAGGCAGCGTCACTTCAACCGGCTCGCTGGTTCCCTGCGCTTTAATGCAGGCGTCCGCCGCCACCGACGCCGCGTAGCCGTCCCAGGCCGACGGGCCGTGCAGCTGACCGGCTTTGACGTCGTTGATAAAGGCCTGCAGCTCGACGTCGTAGGCTTTGATAAAGCGGTCTTTCCAGTCGGTCAGAATGGCGGTCGACAGGCTGGCGGACTTGCGCATCTGGACGGCAGACGGCTCCGGCAGACGGGCAATCCCGGTCTCGCCGACCACTTCGCACTGGATGTCATACCCGTACTGGCAGTTCACGAACACTTCGACGTCGATCAGGGTGCCTTTTTTGGTTTCAAAGGAGACGATCTGCGGATCTTTCAGGCGCGCATGGGTGTGCGAGGTGGAGCGCGGGAAGCGCACCTGCACGGAACGGTAGTCATCGTTCAGCAGCCAGCGCAGCACGTCCAGCTCGTGGATCAGGGTGTTGGTGATCGCCATATCGGTGGTGTAGTTCTCGCCGACCGACTGGTTGCGGTGGGCACAGCGCAGCATCAGCGGTGCGCCGATATCGCCATCGTCGATCACTTTTTTCAGCGCCAGATAGCCTTCGTCGTACGGGCGCATAAAGCCAACCTGCACCAGACGACGGCCGGCCTTCATTTCGGCATCGACGATGCGGCGGCAGCCTTCCGCGGTCATCGCCAGCGGTTTTTCGCAGAATACCGGCTTACCGGCGGCGATGGCGGCCAGAGTGTACTCTTCGTGGGTCGGGTCCCAGGAGGTGACCAGGATGGCATCGACATCGCTGGCGTTAATCACGTCGTGGCCGTCGGCGTAGACTTCCGCCTGCACGCCCGGCAGCGCGACCGCCGCACGGGCGTTGTCGGCATTGATATCAGACACCGCCACGACGGTGGCGCCCTGCAGAACCTGGGTGCAGCGACGGATGTGTTCTTTACCGATAGCGCCAGCGCCGATGACACCTAATTTGAGCGACATAATGGTTTTCTCCGTAAGTCTGTAGGATTCAGGGTAGAGGTTCGTTTTAGTAATCACGCGCCTGGGCGCGCTTTTCATTAATCATTTGCGCCACCTTGCGGATCCGCTCAGAGAGCGCCGTCTGGGCGACTCCGACGTTCCACCAGCT
>ERZ773113.76-NODE-76-length-49390-cov-7.292855_pt1 | contig 49390 bp, 65 predicted proteins | sample MGYA00580565_ERZ773113 | MGnify/ENA primary metagenome ERZ773113 (study PRJEB29015, sample SAMEA2737827) | human gut metagenome | biome: human gut; feature: human-associated habitat; material: faeces | place: China | collected 2012 ...
CAAAATTTCAGCCGCCGCTGTATCTGCGTACCACGGAAGAAATGCTGGAAGAATTCTCCTATCTTGGTGAAGAAAAGGCATACGAAATTGTTGTTACCAACACCAATGCCATTGCAGATCAAATTGAACACATTCAGCCGTTCCCGAACGGTACCTTTACGCCGACCATTGACGGTGCCGAGGAAGATTTGGTGCGAATCACCAATACTAAGGCAAAGGAAATCTATGGTGACCCATTGCCGGAACTGGTAGAAAAGCGACTGAACCGCGAACTCTCCTCTATCATCAAACATGGTTTTTCTGTGCTGTATATCATTGCACAGAAATTGGTTTGGGATAGCGTAGACCATGGGTATCAAGTTGGTTCCCGTGGTTCTGTTGGCTCCTCTTTTGTGTCATTTGTTATTAAGTTTATGGACAAGTAGTTACGATAATTATGATACCTCAAATATTAAGGAATATCAGTTCAAGATTATCGAAACTAGAGTTTTATCAGATGATGATGGACAAGAAACAAAAATAACATTTAAAGATGCAAATAATATAAAGTACTCAGTTTATACTACTGGAGATGAAAGGTCTAAGTATCTAGTAGGAGAGGATGTTACAGTTTATTCGGAGGATGAAAGACATTATGAACTTTCGGAACATGCTGTAATAGATAAAGAGGTAGGAGGGATTTTCTACCTCTTAAGTACATCATTTATTGCTATGTTTGTAATTGTAGCAAGTGGTGTATTATGTGGGTTTAAGTGGAGTCTATTAAGTATGATAGTACTCTTACTATCTTTAGTCTAAATTTAAGGAGGATTCTTAAAATGAGAAGTTTTGAAGTTGCAAGAAAGATGGAAAATGGAGAACCAGTGTCTTATGAGCAGGATAGATGCCTTGCAGGTACTTATGAGCCAGCGTTTGCAAGTACTAAGTTACCAGAGTACGCTACAAAGCATTCAGCAGGTGCAGATTTCTTTTGTGCAGAAGAAGTGACTATTCCTAGTATTTGGGGTATGATTTTCACAAGTTTAGGAAATAAAGCTGAGGACAAAGCAAGCAAAGCTTTTGATTCAATTATGGCAGGTCTTGGCTATACACGTAAGGAAGCTAAAGCAGTAGAGGAGAAGCACGATATTGCACCAACACTTGTACATACAGGTATTAAGGCTAATATGGAAGATGATGAGGTTCTTGAACTGTATAATCGTTCTTCTAACCCTAAGAAATTAGGTCTTGTATTAGCCAACGGAGTAGGTGTAGTTGATTCAGACTACTATGAAAACAAGGATAATGATGGTGAGATTATGTTTGCTTTCTATAATTTCAAACCGTGGGCAGTTACATTAAAAGTAGGAGATAAGATTGGTCAGGGTGTATTCAAGAAGTATCTTAGACCAACTGTAGGTCTTGTTGTAAATGATGAGAGTAGAAATGGCGGTTTTGGTTCTACAGATAAGGATAAGGAGTAATAGCCTATGAGTGCTTTTCTTTCTAAGTGTAGACAGCAATTACAGTGGGTTTTAGATAGACCAGTTATTATCTTAGTAGCTGCTGTGATAGTTCTTATTTTCGGATTATTCAGAATGAGAGAAAATAACTCATCTGCAGGAATGTGGAGTATAGTTATTATAGCAGCTATTATGTTCATGTATGCTTTAGGTCAGTTAACTGGTTTAGGTTTCAGTATGACATTTTAACTAAGGAGTCAAGAGTCGAGAGGCTCTTGACTTTTTTGCAGATTTATGTTATAATATAATTGGAGGTGGTTTAAATGCTTGTATTTGATGATAAGCCAGAGATTATAGAAGTTTCAAGGTCACAGAGGATAAATATAAGTTCATCTTCAAAGGGTAATCAGCTTAAGTGGTTTGCCGATAATAAATTTATAAAGCTTAATACCTACACTTGGTACGAGGATATATCTGAGGTATTAGTTAGTCATTTACTTTCTTTTACCAATATCAAATCTTACTTGAAATACTATCATTGTATTATAGTAGAAGATGATGTAAAACTAGGAGATGGTTGTTATTCATACAATTATCTATCAGCCGAGCAGAGAGATATAAGTTTTTATCGACTATTCAAGAGAAATGGCTTTGATATTGGTAGGATGAGTTATGACGATGTAAGAGAAACATTATATGACATTACAGGGGTAGATTACAAGCCTTATATAGATTCGTGCTTGTGTGTCGATGCAATGACTTATAACGAGGATAGGCACTTCAATAATCTATCAGTTGTAGCAGTTAAGGATAAATATTCTTTTGCACCTTTATATGATTTTGGTTTGTCTTGTTTAGCAGACACTATAACTTATCCAGTAACTGAGTCAGTTGAGTCTTGTGTCGAGAGAGTCTTAGCAAATCCATTTAAGTCTAGTTTTATTTATCAGTTGCAAGAAGCACGAGTCGTACCTATTTTACTTGATTACAATAGTTTTCTAAATTCAGTTGGAGAACTTACAGGTAATGAGCAGAGAGCGTTAGAAGTAATAAAGTTAGGTGTAGAAAGAACTAGAGGTGTAGCATGGACAGAGTTTTGATTTTTGATTACTATGATAAAGATGAATTATGCTCTCATTGTGAGTTTAATTACACACAGAAGACTATCAAAGTTGAAAATTATGTATCAGAATGCTACAGACAGGCTTTCGGTAAGCAAGAAATTACTTTTGATAGCATTGATTGGTTCTTTAGAGATAGATGTTTTCCAGAAACAAGAGTAGATTGCAAGGAGTTATGTGAAATACTAGGGGTAGACCATTTTGATGCTGAAGCGATTTGTAGAAAAACTCACGGTAAGTGCTTTGGTGACTTTAATTGGATTAAATTTGAAGGTGAGAATATTAAGTTTTTAAGAACACAGGATAGTACTGTAGTTTTAGAGAAAGATGGTAAAGAAGTATGAATTATTCAGGTATTAAGAGTAAAGATGTTGCAAACGGAATAGGATTTGGGGTATCTTTATTTGTTAGTGGTTGTCATTGTCATTGTAAGGGTTGTTTCAACCATGAGACTTGGGATTTCTGTGCAGGAGAGGAATTTACAGATAAAGTTCTTGATAAGATATATAAGCTCTTGGATAGACCTTATGTAGACTTCTTTAGTATTCTTGGTGGTGACCCTTTTGAGCCAGAGAATAGAGTAGAAGTGTTAGCAATAGTATCTCAGGTACGAGCACACTATCCTAATTTGAAAATTAATATTTGGAGTCATTGGCACTACGAAGAGGCTATTAAAGATGACATATTATTAGAAATTCTTAATTTATGCGATATGTTTGTCGATGGAGAATTTATCTTGGAGAAGAAGGACTTACACCTACCTTTAAGGGGTAGTTCAAATCAGCGTATTATAGATTTGAATGCATCACGAGATAAAGGAGAATTGGTTTTATTCGAGGATTTGATGCAGTCTACACAGTAAGTTAATATTTTTTGAAAAATAATTGATTTAACTGTTGACTTTTTCCAGTTTTGGTGTTATAATGTATTATGTAAATGAATGAATTAACTTTTAACTTTAGGAGGTTACACAAATGGCAAATGAACAGATGTTAGTTTGCAATGCTCTTGATGAGCGTGATTTTCTTCGTAAGAAGATTATTAGTGCTATTAATGGAGCACAGTTTATTGCTTGTAAGCGAGTTAAAGATGAGAAAGTCAGAACAACAGGTTACACAGACCCTGAGACTTTCAAAAAGGAAGCTCAGTCTACATATCAGAGCATTACAGATATGATTGACAGATACAATCGTCTGGATACAGCTATCACTCTTGCAAATGCAAGTACAGAGATTAAGCTGTCAGACAATACAACTATGACAAGAGCAGCAGCTATCTCTATGAGAAAGGCACTTGTTAGCGATACAACTACAGATTTCACAGGTAGATTGATTAACACTTTAGAGCGTCAGTTTACTAATGTATCTGCTCAGGCTAACGAGTTAAATGCTAAGGCTGATAGAGAGCTGGAGCAGTATAAAGACAATATGACATCAGGGGACAAGGCTAAAGAACTCACTCCAGAGGTTTCTAAGACACTTGAGTCACTGGTAGCTGACAATAGAGCTGATATCATCGACCCAATTGGGGTAGAGAAAGAAATTAAGAAGCTCGAGGATAAGTACGAAACTCTCAAGAAAGAGTTAGATTCTGCGATTAAGGTATCTAATGCAACAACTTTCGTAGAGTTTTAATATCTGTGCATATAATACGAAAACCTTAAATATCAGACTCGCTATTCTTTTGCGTTAATAAAGAAAATGGTTGATTTGCGAGATTGCCAAGAGGTAAGGCATCTGACTCTTAATCAGACATCGTTGGTTCGAATCCAACTTTCGCATCCAGTAAATACTAAGTTCAATGAGGATGAACTATGTGTATTAATCAATAGATTGTAAATCTATTTTGATTAGATAACATATTTATGAACTGATAACTGGTAACTTTTAACAAGTAATCGATAACTTTCAACTGTTAACGCTACGAGACGGTAGTTAGTAACTGATAACTGATAATTTGTAATCAGTATATAGGCAATAAGTTATTGCTGAAATCCTTGAGTAATGGTTATAAGAGGTGGTTTGTTAATCTTTAGGTTTCCACAAGGCAGTATTATATGCAACACTTAAATAAAGCATTTGTTATAAATGTTACAATTTGTTACAAGGAGGACATGGACTTCGGTCTATGTCCTTTTTGTTTGGGGTAGTTTCGAGAACGTTTGTATTTTGTCGAATACCGTTCTATAGTTATAATAGTATGCAAGGAGGTTATAATTATATGAATGGTTTTTCTCTAGTTTGTTATATTGAGCATTTCAATTCATCAGATAAAGAAGAGTTGTCTAGTTTATATTATAGATTAAGTGATTATTGTTTAGAGCATTTGTTAAAGTATGAGCTTATTATTCTAACTCCAAGTCCTCTTGATGTTTCTGAAATTACAATGTATTTTAAAGAGATAAATATTAAGAATAATATAAGAGTTTATAAGTGCAATGAGAAGTTTTCTAAGGTGTCTGAGTTCACAATTACAGTTGGAACTTATGAGACTATGATTATTCTTGATTATCCTAAATATACAAGAGAGACAGTAGGTGTAGAGCTAATGTTTACAGATTTCCTTAAATATGAAACACCTTGTTGTATAGGTCTTTTTAAAGATAATAATTCAGATTATTCAAGTCTTATTGGGGTAGTTTTTAAGCGTAATTATTTGTATAACGATATTGATTATTTAAGGGTAAGAAACATTAACGAATTATTCAGACAGCTATTAGTGTACTTTGTATTTATTGGGGTAGCAATGAGATATAATGGTATAGTTTCTCATTTCAAGCTATATGAGATTACAATACCATTCAAATTGAGTGAGAAGATTAGGCGATATCGTTTTATTTATTCTGTGAAAGATGAGTTTCTAAGACGTGAAAGATTAGAACGCTTAAAATATACCAGTAAAGGGAGGAAGAAATATGCTAACGTGCGATAATTGTGGTTCTACAATACCAGATGATTTATGGAAGAAAGATGAAAGTGATGGAGTATTAAGTTGTCCAGTTTGTGGCTCTATTAAGACCACAACAACTACACCAGTTAAGTTATCCTTAACTAAAGATTATGTAGATAATGCAGTGCCAGTTGAAATAGAAAGCAATTCAGGGGTAGTACAGACATCTACTATGTCAAGTGTATTAGAGTCTTTTGATAAAGGTCTTAAGAGTACATTTGGTGACACTTTGTCCGTATGTCAAGATTGTGGTAAGGTTATTTGTATCTGTAGTTTAAAGAAGTTATTTAATGGAGATAGGTCGAATGTTGGATTTTGATAAGATTTTATGGACTAAGAAGTATACAACCTTGCAAGCCATTGGTCTTGGTTTTGCAATAGGTTTTGTTATATCAGTAGTTCTTGTAGCAATAGCATATTTTCTATTATAGGAGGTTATTATGGGATATAGAGAAGAGTTTTTTAAAGCTAATCCCGGAATTACAATTCCAGGCAAGCGAGGAAAGCAGTATAGATGTGTGAGTTGTGGAGGTTTCTTCCCAAAGAGTCAGATTGATGTAGATCATAAGATTGCCAAACGACTCGGAGGCACTGATGATGTATGGAATTTACAGCCTATGTGTCAGCATTGTAATCGAAGTAAGGGTAAGAACTCTAGTGGTATGGATGTAGCCACTTCCGTTATTGGTGCAGTTACACATGATGGTTTAGGAGGCTTAGGTCAGATAGCACAAGGGGTAGTTAAGCAGAAGGTTAAAGATGCTTTAGGTATCAAGTATAAAAGGTAGGAGTTATATTTGAGAGATATTAGACATCGAGTAATTATTGCATTTACTATTACTGTTCTTATAGCTTTACTAAGTGCAGTTTGTGTATACTTCACTATTAAGTATACTCTGACAATAGCGATTACTGAGAAATATACAGCCAGATTTATTTGTGCTATGATAGATTTGTTTATCATATTGATTCTATACATAGTAATATGCAGTTTAAGAAATTTGTATGGTGTCACACAAGCTATCAGTGGGTAGAGACTTTTATACAGTTATGATTTCTTGTGTAACGAAAGATTACACCAAGTATATTAGTATTTATAAAGTGTATTGGAATATCGCAAGTAATACAGTAGAGTTGATATTTTTTCCACTTTTTAGGCACTCAAAATTGTCTAAAAATAAAGAGGTATTAGTAGCAAAGTATAAGAATAAATTTTATATTGTTAGGTAGTATTATTGGAGAGATTGCAGCATTCTTGAGAGTGTCTGCAATCTTTTTTATAAATGCTATAAAGTATTTTTTAATGAAAGGATTTTACAATATGGATTACGAGAAGTATGTTAAAGTTTGCAAACGTGTAAACAATACAAAGAGAAATTATCTCGTTTTAAATGAGGCTCAGTGTAAGCACGTTCCTAGTAAACCTGCTAGAGCACTGAAAATGTTTGATGACCTTGCCGAATTGGTTAAGGGTTATAAGAATGAGCAGAGATTACTGGTTGTAGGTTTTGCAGAAACTGCAACAGCTATTGGGGTAGAAGTCGCAATTCAGCTTAATTGTGACTATGTAAATACAACGAGAGAGAGTTTTGAAGCAGAGTTCTTCAATTTCACTGAAAGTCATAGTCATGCAACTGAGCAGAAGTTAATTAAAGTTGATTTAAATTACTACAATCATATCTTGTTTGTAGAAGATGAAGTTACAACAGGCAATACAATATTAAATATAATCAGGAAGTTAAGCGGAGTAAATAAGAATATTAAGTTCTCTGTAGCATCGATTTTAAATGGTATGTCTAAGGAGAATTTTGATAAATATGAGGAACTTTGTATTGATGTGCATTATCTTGTCAAGTTAGATAATTCAGGTTTTGCAGATGAAGCAGATAAGTATCAGTTAAATGGAGACATTTATGATATGCACAATACAGAGGCAGATACAAAAATGTACTTCAAGTTAGCAAATACTCGTAAGGTTACAGATATAGCCACATACAATAAAGATTTAGAAGAAATTTGTTCAAATCTTGCTTGTAAAGATGGAGTAGAGACTGTCTTAGTTCTTGGTACTGAGGAATGTATGTATCCTGCAATTAAGATTGGTGCTTATCTTGAAGGTCTTGGTTTTGATGTAAGAAGTCATTCAACTACACGCAGCCCTATTGGGGTAGTTAGTTCAAGCGCTTACCCTTTATACACTCAGCTTTGCTTATCGAGTGTATATAATCAGAATAGAGATACATATCTTTACAATTTAAGAAATTATGATGCAGTTTACATTATATCTGATACAAGTTTCCATAACAAAGGTATGTCAGAGTTAATTCTTGCATTAAGAATGTTTGGAAACAAGAATATTACAGAAATTTTATTGGAGGAGAAATAATGAGAAGCTCTTATTTACCAGATGATGTTATTTTATTACTTAAAGATATTACAGGTCAGGTAGAACCGCAATCTACTGAAGAAAGAGAGAAACTTATTCAGGAGGGTAAGCATTATTGTGAGATGTTACCTATTGAGTATAAGCCGTCTGAGAAGTATATGCAGATTTATGATGAACTCGTTAAAGTATTTGCTGAGAAGAATGCAAATGCTATCGGAGTTCTTGCAGACCAGATTATAGAGGCAAAAGGAAAGAATGTAGTTCTTGTGTCCTTAGCTAGAGCTGGCATTCCTATCGGTATTTTACTCAAACATTACATTTACTTTAAGTATGATATTGATGTACCACACTATAGTATTTCTATTATCAGGGGTAGAGGTATTGATAAAAATGCTATGAAGTTCCTTTTGAATAATTATAATGATGAGGATTTATTATTCGTAGATGGTTGGACAGGTAAAGGTGCTATCAATCATCAGCTTGAAGAAGCATTAGTAGATTACCATAGAGTATCAAAAGACCTTGCAGTTGTTGCAGACCCAGCAGGTGTTGCAAAATACTATGGTACAAGAGATGATTTACTTATTCCGAGTTGTTGCTTAAATAGTACAGTGTCTGGTCTTATTTCAAGAACATTTCTTCGAGATGACATTATTGGGGTAGATGATTTCCACGGTGCTGTTTACTATGAAGAACTTAAAGATGATGATTTGTCTTATGCTTTTATCGAGGCTATTGAAAAACATTTCAAGGAAGAGACTTACTCTTGTGGGGTATGCTTTGAAGATACAGGTCTTGATGAGGCTAAGAGAATTGCAGAGGAATACAATATTCACGACATTAACTTAGTTAAGCCAAGTATTGGAGAAGCTACAAGAGTATTACTTAGAAGAGTTCCGTGGAAAGTCTTAATTTCAGATAAATGTAAAGATGATATTGATGTAGCTCATATCATTCGTTTAGCCGAAGAGAAGAACGTTCCAGTTGAATACACAAAGCTTAATCATTATAAGGCAGTTGGTCTTATTAAAGAATTAGCAGACGCTTAGGAGGGGTAGATATATGGGTTTAACATGGAATACAAGTATGGCTATCTTAAATGTTTTGACAGATAAGCCAGATGATGAACTTAGACAGGTAGATGGAAAACTGGTAAGTACTGCTGATGCACGTTACTTAATCGAGAAGTATAGTGGAGACATTATCAAGTTTAAACACGCTTTTCTCACAGATGAAGCAGTAAAGTTTGTACCAAGTGATAAGCAGGATGATTACTTTGCTTTAATCAAGCCTTTGAAAGAAATTCATAATTCTGATAAGAAGTACAGACGTGTACATCCTTTACATAAGTTGGCAAGTGATATTATTCAGTATATGAATTTCGATTGTATCAATCTTGATGGGGTAGTTACCAAGAAAGAAGAAATCCTTTCTGCTTTTGGTGACAGTTACAAGTTATATTATGACGAATATGCTTATATTGTACCAGATGCAGTAATCAATACACCGAGGATGAGTTATTATTTAGAGTTTAATAATACTCATAAAGTGGATTCAACAAAGATTACAAAATATAGAAAATTACGCAGATTGAGTCCAGCACCTTTCAAGGTTATCGAAATCAATATCGCAGATATTTGTGATGATATGAAAGCTAAACCTAATCTTAACTGGTCTGAAGTATTGGAGTCGAGAGTTTTAGGTGTTTCAGAGTATAAGCGAACAATTGATATAGCTGAGAAACCTGCGAAGGAGTTTACACCATTTGGTAGATGTCCATTTTGTGACACACCTATGTTATTAGGCACTAATGCAAGTGATGTAAACTATTCAAACAGCTTGATTAAGTTAGTTCCTCGTATTCGCTTTAGTGTTAAAAATAAAGATGAAGATGATAGAGTTAGCATTGGTAGTGCAGTTTGCTATTGTCCTCATTGTGAAGCAGAGAATAGATACCAGCCTTTGTACTGTCCAGAGTGCTTAACTGAAAGGGGTAGATTTGTACCACTTAAGTTACTTACTTCTAAGGTTAATCGAACATTTTTACATTGTCCATTCAATCTTATGGTATCAGAAATCGACCACGATGTAACAGTTCCAGATGATAAGGCTTGTAATTTCTCTTTAACAGTGTTCGATGAACATGGTAATTATGATAAGCAGATTAGAGCAGTTGATAACTTCAATAAGTTATTTCAGAAAGGGGTAGGTTCTAAACAGAGAAAGAAACTTGATGAAGTTGTAGCAGTTGCCAAGAAAAATAAAGAATGGAAAGGAAATTAAGAAATGAAAAATAATGCAATTTACTATAGTGTTGGTGCTTTGATGTATTGCCCAGCAAATAAGGAAGATATTGTAGATAAACTTATTGCAAATGAGTTTGGAGAGAAGTTCTCTTTAGCTTTTTGCCTTGAGGATACAATCAACGATAATAAGGTAGAAGAAGCTGAAAATATTCTTGTAGAAACAATTAAAGATTTATATAAATCGTACAAGAGGGGTATCCAATTCTACTTACCTAAGATTTTCATTCGTGTTCGTAGACCAGACCAGATTAGCTTATTGATGGAACGTTTCGGGGAGGCAAAAGAGATTATCACTGGTTTCAATACACCAAAGTTTGATGAGTCAAATGCTCTTGAGTATATTCACGAAGTTCAGGAGATTAATACTATCTTCGAAGGTACTTATTACATTATGCCAATCCTTGAATCACCTGCTATGGTAGATTTGAGAACAAGATATGATTTCCTTTACAAGATGAAGGGGTATCTTGATAAAATCGAGCCATTGGTTTTAAATATCAGGGTTGGGGGTAATGACCTTAGTAATGTATTTGGTCTTAGACGTCATAGCTTTGAAACAGTGTATGATATTAAACCAGTAGCCGATGTACTCACAGATATTCTCACAGTATTTAGTAAGGATTATGTAGTATCCGGTGCAGTTTGGGAATATTACAACGGTGAGAATTGGGATTTAGGTCTTGCTAATGAGATTCAGAAGGACATTACAGCAGGTTTTATCGGTAAGACAGTTATTCATCCTAAGCAGATTGATGTAATCAATAAATCTTGCCGAGTGTTGAAGGAAGATTATATGGATGCTAAAGAAATTCTTGATTGGGCAGAAGATGCAAACTCAATGGTAGGGGGTAGTAATTTGAAGAGTCGTATGAATGAAGTAAAAACCCATAGAAACTGGGCAGAGAAGGTTATGTATCTTGCAGAGTATTATGGATTAAAGTAATGGGAGAGACTTATGGAGTTAAGTTCATTTTTTAGCAAGCCTTGCAGTATTCATTTTAATGGGTACTGCAAGGAGTTTGATGATTTTATATTACAGTCTTATGATAAAGCAACAAGTTGTGGTTGTATAGTTCAAGAGAAATTACAAAATCCAACAGCAGGAAATGTAGAGTATTTCCAAGACAAGTTAGGGGTAGATTTCGAATGTTCTTTACAATTTTTCAAAACAAAGTTATCAAGTTGGCTACCACAGTTAAATCTGCATCAGAAAGAAGTTTTAGCTAATTCAGTTTTTGAAGTATTTAATCAGCTTAAGGTTTCAGGTAAAAATGATAGTGCTTTGAGAAATTTCTACACAAAGCTGATGTGTTGGCTTTATTATAAATTCGCAAGCGTTCTTACAAAGACAGGTGCATCCACAGTACCAGTTGTTATTTATGTAGCACCTTACGGTACTTATGAATTAAGAACAATGCAAATCCTTAATTTATGTGGTTGTTCTGTAGCATATATCAGTACAAATGAAACTGAGAATGACTATAAAAAGTATGATAGTGATTATAAATGCTCAAGTTTATATGAATTTCAGCAGGTAAAAGCATTTCCATCTAGTTGGTCTTTATCCGAAATTCGTAAGTCTATTTTACAGAAACAGCAATCAGAGAAGGTTTTAGGAGATAGAAGTAAAATTATACAGGTACAGGTATCTGATGATGCAGACCTATTTAACCTTGAAAGCTGTAAATGTAGTAGACTTCAAGTTTTGGGTACTAACGAAGAATGGTCAAATACTTTGTACAAATACAGGGGTAGTCTTAAGAATGCTGAGTTCATTGAGGGTAATATTGCACCAGTAAGACCAGATGAAATCTTGCAGAGGCAAACAGATTATAAGGATGTAGATTCTTGTATGCTGTCTTTGTTAAATATACCAGTGTTTAATGATGTAACATTCAAGTATGCTTTTTATGAGAGTATCCATAAATTAGGTATTACAAGTGTACAGAAATGTATAGCATTATATTTTATCTGCTTGAGATACAAGAACTTAGTCAATAATGGATATATGCTTGTATTAAGCAATAATATCTCAGAGACTACAAGATTTGTATTAAGTGTTTTATCATACTTCAATATGAATATTGTAGTTTTAAATCCAAGTAAGGCAGATTTACCTTTAAGTGATTTAAAGAAGCAGGAATTACCTAATGTAGAAAATATTACCAAGTTTCCTACAAGTAAGCAGATTGTTAGCACAACTACTATAGCCAGTAAAGCAGAAGCAGAAATTCAAAATGTGTTGTACAGTGGAGAACTTGGTATCTTCAAGGAAAATCAGTATAGTCAGGCTAATGTATCTTATTTGAATTGTACTTATGATGAGATAAAGTTATTATGGCATGAGGAACTTAGAATGCGTCATGGCTTTGAAACTAAGGATAATATAGTTACATTACCTACTATCTATGCAAGGTTAGGGGGTGTCCCAGACGGAGATTATTCGAGGTTCACACAAACATTAAATGATTTGAAATCTGATGCAATTCTTATTCAGAATGATATATACAAGGAGCAAGCTGTTAATATTTTTGCAGCAGAGTGTATGGAAAATGGTAAAGTTTCGATACAGAAGATTAGACAGCACAGAGCATATAAGTATGCTTATTTAAGAGATGATATTCAGGTTTATATGTTAAGTAAGATACAAGAGTTACTTGACATTGGAGTAATTCAAGGGGTAGGTAAAAACGGTGTTGAAAATATTTTGTTTCAGGTAGTTTTAAATTTACCACAACAGTTTATACAGGCTTTACAGAATTTTGATTTTACGAAGAAAAATCCGAAGCTTATAAATGTAAGAACTTCTACAGAGCAGATGTCTTTACAGGATTCTATATTAGTTACTTATTTGAGTTTATTAGGTTTTGATATTCTTTTAGTAGTACCTACTGGTTACAATGTTTTAAATGCTCACGTTACTAGAGAGTTATTTAAGAATCACGAGTTTGGAAATTACGAGTATAACTTCAAGCTAGGTGATATAAACCAAAAGTCGTTTTTCGGCAAATTATTTGGAAGGAGATAATTATGGCAGTTACAATTGAGAAACAGGCAGAACAGCAGGAGACATTCGATATTGTGGAAACAAAGAATGAAATTGTTTCTAAATATAAAGGTTCTCCAGAGGTAGATGCACTTACAACAGAGATTGTTGTAGATGATTCAAATTCTATTGTTAAGTTTGGTGCAAAGGTTGCAGATGAGGTTTCTAAAGCTTCTGATACTGTATTAAGTAGTATGAATATGGGACAGCTTAATGATACAGGTAAAGTGCTTACTTCGCTTAACAAAATTATGGAGCAGTTCGATATTAAAGAACTTGAGGAAGACCCAAAGGGTATCAAGCGTCTTTTCACAAATCTTAAGAAGCAGGTAGATAAGATTCTTACTAAGTATGATACAATGGGTAAAGAAATCGATAAGATTTATGTACAGCTTAAGCAGTATGAAAGTGATATCCAGCGTTCAAATGAGCAGTTAGAACTTATGTTTCAGGCTAATGTAGATAATTACCATAAACTTGAACTTTATATTCTCGCAGGAGAGCAGGGGGTAGAGGAGATTGCAAATCTTATTGCTGATGCAGAGGAGAGAGCTAAAACAGATGCAAATGCACAGTTTGAACTTCAGACATACCAGCAGGCTAAGCAGTTACTTGAGTTAAGAGTACAGGATTTAAGAACAGCAGAAGCAGTTGCAATGCAGTCAGTTCCTATGCTTAAGACTATGGAATATAGTAATCTTAATCTTGTAAGAAAGATTGATTCAGCTTTCATTATTACTTTACCTGTATTTAAACAGGCAATTGCACAGGCTGTTTTGCTTAAGCGTCAGAAGATTGAGGCAGATTCGCTTGCAGCATTAGATGCTACAACAAATGAACTTCTTAAGAGAAATGCTCAGAATACTGCACAGGCATCAGCAGATATTATGCGTATGACTTCTCAGTCATCTATTAAGATTGAAACATTGCAGGAAACCTATAATACTATTATGAATGGTATTAAAGAAACTCAGAAGATTCAGGAAGAGTCCTCTAAGAAGAGAGAAGAGGATAAGCTTAAACTTGAGCAGATGAAAACTGAGTTTAATAATACATATAAATTACCAGAAAGCAATAAATAGTAAAGGAGATTGAAATTATGTCAATTAGTTTATCAAAAGGACAGAAAATTAGTTTGTCTAAGGAAGACCCTAGCTTAAAGAAGATTATTGTCGGCTTGGGTTGGGACACAAACAAGTATTCAGGCGGTTATGACTTTGACCTCGATGCATCTTGCTTTGAATTAGGTGCTAATGACAAGGTTACAAAGGATACAGATTTTATCTTTTATAAGAACTTGGATTCTACTGATGGGGCTATTCATCACACAGGGGATGATAGAACAGGGGGTAGCTCAGAGGACGGAGATGATGAGCAGATTATTGTAGACCTTACAAAGGTTCCAGATAATATTCAGAAGATTGCTTTCACAGCCACTATTTATGATGCCGATAAGAGAAATCAGAATTTCGGTCAGGTTTCTAATGCTTATGTAAGACTTGTAAATGAGAATACAGGTGCTGAAGTTGTTCGTTACAATCTTGGAGAAGACTTCAGTATCGAAACTGCTATTGTTATCTGTGAGGTTTATAAGCATAATGGTGAGTGGAAGTTTAATGCTGTAGGAGCTGGATTCAGTGGTGGACTTGCAGCACTGTGTCACAATTATGGCTTAGAGGTAGATGCTGAATAAGCATACACTTTATTCAATTTGGCTATATATTTCTAAATGATTGAAAATTTTAGAGGTATATAGCCTTTAATTTTAATTAGAAAGGAGATTTATAATGTTTGATATACCTATGCAGACATCAGGTGCTATGGGTGTAAATGATTTGATGTCTAATATTATGGGAGGGGGTAGTTCTCAGCAGACTTCTTCTGCTCAACCTACTCAGCAACAATACACACAGCAAGTTCAGCAACCACAACCACAATATACACAGCAACCTCAAATGCAGTATTCTCAGCCAGTACAGCCAGTCCAGAGACCACAAGGTAATGGGGTACATCTTAAGAAAGGGCAGAAAGTTAATCTTGCTCAAAATGGAGAAGTTTTGTCTAATATACAGGTATGTCTTGGTTGGGATGTAACTAATCAGGCTTGCGACCTTGATGCTAGTGCCTTTATGTTAGGTTCTAATGGTAAGGTATTAGGCGATGATTGGTTTGTATTTTATGGTCAGACTACAAGTCCAGATGGAAGTATTCAACATTCAGGAGATAGCAATGGAGAAGGTTTTGGAGATGATGAAATAATCAGTATAAATCTTCAAGGTGTTAATCCAAACTGTAAGAAAATTGTGTTTGTTGTAACCATCGATGAAGCTCTTACTAAAGGTTTAAATTTTAGTATGGTTTCTAATGCATATGTTCGTGTTGTAAATAAGATGAATAATCAGGAACTTGTAAGATTTACATTAACTGATTATTATGCTAATGTAACCTCTATGGTAGTTGGCGAAGTTTATAATCATAATGGAGCTTGGAAGTTTAATGCAGTCGGAGATGGGGTAGCTAAAGACCTTGCAGGTCTTTGTGAAATGTATGGTGTTAATGTAGCAGATTAATGTTACTAAACATAAATATTCAATAATGAAAGGAGTTCCAAACTATGATAAAGTTTGAAACAGTCAATGAGTTGACTCTTAAAATTACTTGTCAGGGTGGTGGTGTTGTATTTACTAAAGCAGGTGCTTTCATATCTGGCGAAAATTATGGTCAGAAGAACTATCAGTTCGAGAAGGTACTTCTTGGACCTCAAGGTAACCCTTTACAGGCTTTAGTCGGACAGCTTGGTCGTAGATTTACAGGTGAGAATTTACCTCTTATGAAAGTTACTTCAAGAGGTGATAATATTACTTACTATGCTAATGACCAGCAGCATGTAGTTGTGTATAAATTACAGCAGGGAGAAACAATTTCAGTAGAGTCTGAAAATATTCTTGCATTTACACAGGATTGTAAGTATAGTGTTCGTTTCTTAGCTCAGGGTGTTATCTCTCAGAAAGGTCTTGCTACTTCAACACTAACAGGGGTAGGTGCTGAGGCTTATGTTGCTGTATTAGTTGATGGCAACCCTATAGTTCTTTCAAATATGCAGAATGGTTCAACACTTGAAGTTGACCCTGATGCTTGCGTATGTTGGATTGGTCGTGACCCAGGTTTTAAGTTAGATTTAAGCTGGAAAAACTTAATTGGTCAGGCATCTGGTGAAACTTATATGTTTGAATGGAGTGCTAATTCACCTGCAACGGTTATTATTCAGCCACAGGAAAGAAAATCAGGTATTGATATTTCTATGGATGGTAGACGTACAGGACAGCAAGCTTCACGTCAGCAGAATCAGACATTTGGTCAGGCTAGTCAGTCAGTTGGAGGTACATTAAGTCAGTTAGGTAGTATGCTTGGTGGAGGTGGAGGAAATACTCCTACAGGCGGTGGATTAGGCGGTCTAGGTGGTATGTTAGGACTTTAATATGAGTATAAAGTAGTGTAGTTTCTTTAAACTTAATGTTGTATTGAAGCTACACTATTTTTACTATATATTTTTGTTATTATTTTATTAAAGGGAGGCAAATTATGTCAGTAAGTTTAAGTAAAGGTGGTAAAGTTAGTCTTGCTAAGGCAGCATCAGATGCAGGGGTATCTTCACTTACAAAGGTAGTTGTAGGTCTTGGTTGGGATGTAAATCGTTATGATGGCGGAGATAAGTTCGACCTTGATGCAGCAGCTTTTATGTTAGGAGCTAATGGAAAGGTTAGAAATGATGCAGATTTCATTTTCTACAATAATAAGAATGGTCAGGGTGTTACTCATACTGGAGATAATAGAACTGGTGATGGTGATGGCGATGATGAGCAGATTATTGTAGACTTGACTCAGATTCCTGCAGACATTGAAAAGGTAGCTTTTACTGTTACAATCGATAGTGCTGAACAGCGTAGTCAGAATTTTGGTATGGTTGAGAATTCTTTCATTCATATTGTTGATTCTGCTTCAGGAACAGAGCTTATTCGCTATGATTTAGGTGAGGATTACTCTATTGAGACAGCAGTTGTTGTTGGAGAGCTTTACAGAAATAATGGTGAGTGGAAGTTCAATGCTATTGGTTCAGGTTTTCAGGGTGGACTTGCAGCACTTTGTGCTAATTTTGGTATTGATGCAGAATAGACACAAAGCTAGGGGTAGTAATACTCCTAGCTTTTAATAAGGAGGATATATTATGTCAGTAAATTTACAAAAAGGTCAGAAAGTTAGTTTGACAAAAGAGGCGCCACAGGCACATCGTATTTTAGTTGGTCTTGGTTGGGATGCAAAGAAGAAAGGGTTTTTTGGAGGAGGTTCTGATTTTGACCTTGATGCATCTTGTTTTGCATTAAGAGATGGAAGACTTACATCAAAGAAGGATATTTGTTATTTCGGAAATAGAGATGTGATGAAGAAGGCTATTCATCATCATGGAGATAACCTTACTGGTGCAGGTGATGGTGATGATGAGCAGATTACTGTTGATTTAGATAAGCTTGATTCAGATGTAGATAAGGTTGTATTTGTAGTAAATATCTACATGGCAAAAATGAGAAGACAGTCTTTTGGTGATGTAAAAAATGCTTTTATTCGTCTTGTAGATGAGAATACAGGTGCTGAGTTATTTAGATATAACTTATCAGATGGCTCTGTAGATAAAGTAGCAGGTCTGATTTTCGCAGAGCTTTATAAACATAATGACGAGTGGAAGTTTAATGCTATTGGCGAGGGTACAAAAGAAGCTAGTGTTGAGAAGCTTGCTAGTTTATATGAATAATGTGAAGGTGAGGATTTTATAGTGAAGTTTACAGGATTAAGTACATCAGATGTTGATGAGTCAAGAAAGAAGTATGGCTCTAACGTAATTCCAGAGTCAGAGCCTACTACGTTTTGGGATGAGTTTAAGGAAACTTTCTCTGACCCAATGATTAAAATCTTGCTAGTTATTGCAGGAATTATGTTTGTTATGTTCTTTATGGGGTACGCAGAAATTTATGAACCTTTAGGAACAGCTATAGCTATTTTAGTTGTAGCTTTTGTTTCAGCAAAAACTGGGGTAGCAAGTGATACAGCCTATCGAAAGACTAAGGCAAGTATCAAGAAGGATTTAGTTAAGACTTATCGTGATGGAGTTCTTAAAGAAATCGTAATTGATGATATTGTTGTTGGCGACATTATTGTTTTACAGTCAGGTGATAAAATCCCAGCAGATGGTCTTGTAGTAGATGGAACAATTAAAGTTGATAATTCAGCTTTAAATGGTGAGTCAGAGGATTGTAGAAAAGTTGCTATGACTTCTGAAATGGAGTTTCCAGAAAATATTACAGGTGATACATTTGTCGATGCAGTTTCTCTATTTAGAGGTGCAGTTGTTACTGATGGAGAGTGTACTTATAAAGTATGCAAAGTTGGTACAGAAACAATGATGGGTAAAATGGCTGAAGAAATGCAGGCTGAAGAACCAGATTCACCTCTTAAGGTTAAGTTAAATGACTTAGCTCATAAGATTTCTGTATTCGGTTATGTAGGTGCTGTAGTTATTGCAGTATTTATGATGGCTTATAATGTCCTTACAGCAGATGGTTTTTCTTCATATATTGCATTAGGTGCTACAACTATTATCCATGATGTAATTGAAGCAATATCACTTGCAACTGTTATTATCGTTTGTGCAGTACCAGAAGGTTTACCTCTTATGATTTCTTTGGTTCTTATGCAGAATACAAAGAAAATGCTTGAACATAATGTATTGGTTCGTAAGGCAGTTGGTATTGAAACAGCAGGTTCTTTAAATATTTTATACAGTGATAAGACTGGTACAATTACAAAAGGTCAGCTTGAAGTAGTTGAGTTCTTCTTAGCAAATGGGAAGACTTTAGACTTAGATAAGTTTACTGGCAAGGAACATTTGTATAATGCTATTGCTAAGAATACACAATCTATGTTTGATGATGAGCATAAGGTTGTAGGTGGTAATGTTACTGATAAAGCTTTATTGAACTTCATTGGGGAAGAAGTATTTAATGCTTCAGTCAATGATGGGGTAGTTATAGAAGCTTCACAGGGCTTTAACTCAGCTAATAAGTTTAGTCAGGCACAGGTTGCAGGAAAGACTTATTACAAGGGAGCACCAGAAAGACTTATTGCTAAGGCTAAGAAGTATATCGATGTTGATGGAAAAGTTAAAGACATTGATTTAGATGTACTTAATAAGAAAATTGATGCTTTAGCTGAACGTTCAATGCGAGTTCTTGCTTTTGGTTATTCTGAAAGCAAACTTATGGAGAATAGTATCAATGATGATGTAGTTCTTACAGGTCTTGTAGGTATTCGTGATGACGTTAGACCAGATGCTAAACAGGCTATCGAGAAGATTCAGAAAGCTGGTATCCAGTTAGTAATGATTACTGGTGACCGTCTTGAAACTGCGAGAGCAATCGCAAAGGATGCAGGTCTTATTACTTCTGACTCAGATGTAGTTCTTACATCAGCAGAATTAAATGAAATGTCTGATGATGAGGTTAAGAAGATTATTCCAAACCTTAAAGTTATTGCTAGAGCCTTACCTACAGATAAATCTCGTATGGTTAGACTTTCACAGGAACTTAATTTAGTTACAGGTATGACTGGTGATGGGGTAAACGATAGCCCAGCTCTTAAACTTGCTGATGTAGGTTTTGCAATGGGTTCAGGTACAGATGTAGCTAAAGAAGCTTCAAAGATTGTCATTCTTGATGACTCTCTTATGAGTATCGCAGATGCTATTTGGTATGGTAGAACAATCTACCATAATATCTTGAAGTTCTGTAACTTCCAGTTGGTAATCAATGTTTGTGCTGTAGTAATCAGTGCAATAGCACCATTCTTCGGGGTAGAAGAACCGTTAAAGGTTACACATTTACTTTTCGTAAACTTAGTTATGGACAGTTTAGGTGCTTTAATGCTTGGTAATGAGCCAGCTCTTGAGAAATATATGCTTGAGAAACCTCGTAGAAGAGATGAAAGTATTATCAGTAAGCAGATGGCAGGTAGAATTCTTACTGAGGCAGCTTGGTTGATTGTATTAAGTTTTGTATACCTTAAAGCACCATTTATCAAAGGCTTATTCGAGACTGAAGACCAGCATCTCACAGGATACTTCGTAATGTTTATCGTAAGTGCATTATTTAATGGCTTTAATGTACGAGATAGCAAGTTTGGTATCTTCAAAGGCTTAAATGTAAATAAGAATTTCTTACGAATTGTCTGTATTATTGCAGTAATTCAGGCAGTTATCGTGTATGCAGGTGCAGTTCCATTCTTAGGTTTCTTGGGAAGAATGTTTAGCTGTGAGCCGATTAGTCCAGTTAATTACTTAATTGTAATCGCTCTCAGTGCTACAATTATTCCTTTCGATTTATTGAGAAAGGCTATTGTAGAGAAAGAGTAAAATATATTTTATACTTAAGGAGTTATCGTTTCGGTAACTCCTTATTTTATTGATTGTCAAAGGAGGACAAATTTGTGGGCATTAACTTATCGAAAGAGGAGTCTATGAAGAAGATTTCATTGAGAAAGGAAAAGGTCATCAGTCTTGCTAAAAAGCGTGACTTATCAGGTGTACGTTCAAGAGTAGCTCTTGTTCTTGATTTCTCTTATTCTATGGAAGACCTTTTTGATAATGGTACTGTACAGAGTATTATTGAGAGAATTATTCCATTGGCTTTGCATTTTGATGATAATGGAGAACTTGACTTCTGGATTTTTCAGGATGATTTCAAGAGATTAGATGGTATTACACTGGATAATTTCTATGGTCTTGCTAATGAAGTCAGAAGACATAACCGTATGGGCGGAACAAAATATGCACCAGTTATGCAGGATGTAGATAGATTTTACATCGAGGAAGAGCCAGTAAATATCCCTAATTATGTTATCTTTATTACTGATGGAGATAATCAGGATAAGGAAAGAGCTGAGGAGATTATTTCTAAGATTTCTCATCATCCTATTTTCTTCCAGTTTATTGGAGTAGGTGATGACTCTTTCGAGTTCTTAGAGAAGCTTGATGAGATGGATGGTCGTTATATGGACAATGCTAACTTCTTTAGCGTTGCTGATATTAACTCAATGTCAGATGATGACCTTTATGATAAGCTGTTTGCGGAGTTCCCATCTTGGTTGAAAGATGCTAAGGTACAGGGTATGTTGAGAGATGTTAAGTCTTTAGCTAAGATGTCTAGTATCGCAGCACCTAAGAAGAAAGGTTTCTTCTCTAAGTTATTTGGAAAGTAGGATTTTGTATGAGAGTTTGGTTTAATCATTGGTTTAGTACAACATATTATTTCATTGATTCTCTAAAGAAAGAGGGTTTTTATGTAATTGCTACTAATAAGAGAGAAAGTTGCGTTTATAAAACAAATGCTGATGAGTTTTATGTAGAACCTGATGTAGAAAATGAAGAATATATTGCATATTGTTTAGATTTCTGCAAATCTCATAATGTTGATATATTCGTGCCTAGAAAAGGCATGAAATATATCATTCAGCATTTAGATGAATTTACTGCTTTAGGTGTTAAGGTACTATGTGAAAGCAGTAAAGAAGTCTTTGAAATTTTTGATAGCAAAGTAAAAACTGCTAGTTATTTTGAGGACTTGAATGTCGTTTCAGTGCCTGAGAGCATACTTGTAAATTCTGTCGATGAATTTATGAGTGCATATAATACTATCTTAGCTCATTGGGGTGAGGTTTGTATTAAATATGACTCTGACGAAGGTGGTCAGAGTTATAAGAGAATTTCACCACATAAGCCTAATATAGGTAGAATTGCGGAAAATAATGGATTTGTTTACAGCTTAGAGTATGTTGTAGCTTGTTTAGAGTCTGCTGAAACCTTTCAGCCTATTGTAGTAATGCCTTATCTTGACGGTACTGAAATTAGTGTTGATTGCTTAGGGGTAGATAATAAATTTATTGCTGTGCCTAGACAGAAATTATCTAATCGAGTTACACATTTCGAGCAGGATAGTAGATTATATGCTATTTGTAGAGAATTGTGGAGAGCATCAGGTTTGGTTGCACCTTTTAATGTACAGTTCAGATACAATAAAGACACATTATATATCTTAGAGGTAAATACAAGGCTTTCAGGCGGTTCTTGGAAGGCTAAATATGTTGGTGTAGATTTCATGAGTCTTGCAATTCATAATTTGATTGGTGATACTATTGAAGTTCCAGAAATGCACTTTGAGCCGAAAGATTTATCAAATTTAGAAGGGGTAGTTGAATTATGATTACACTATTTTTAGATTTAGATAATACAACTATCTACTCTAAGAGACGTATATCAGATTTCTCTAATATGATTAAAGTGGAGGACTATAATGGTTCTCCACTCTCATATATGACAAAGAGTTCGTATGAGAAGTTGACTATGTTACTTAAACGAGAGGATATTCAGATAGTACCGATTACCACTAGAGTAGATTATCAGTTTAATAGATTGGAATTACCAGATTTCAAATATGTTTTGTTAGGAAACGGTTCAATACTGATGAATAAAGGGGTAGTTGACGAAGCTTGGTTGAAAAATTCAGAAAGGTGTCGTGATTTTTGTTTATCAGAACTTACTAAGGCTTTTATGCTGTTAAAGCAGACCTATCCAGATACAGAGGTATTAAGGTTTCCAGATAAGATGTTTGTATTTGGAAAGTTTGGAAATACTGTAGAAGTTGCATCACTGCTACGTAATAGTCTTAATTCAGCAAAGGTAAATATATTTACACAGGGTAAGAAAGTATATGTTTTACCGAAAGAATTTGATAAAGGTCAGTCAATCAAGCGTTTCGGGGGTAGTTTTGAAATAGGAAAGATTATATCTGCAGGTGATGAGATACTTGATTTTTCTATGGCAGATTTTTCAGATGTGTTTATAACATCAAATGAAAATTGTAATAAACCAAATAAGATATTAAGTCAGTCAAAGATATTTGCTGATGAGGTATTTGATTATGTTATTAAAGAGTTAGGGTAAGACCTAGCTCTTTTTTTTTGATATTTTTTCTAAGATTGTGTTGACTCCATTTCAGAAAAGTGGTATAATGCTACTAAAGTAAAAAGTATTAAATTGCTACTATTATAAAAATTTCCCCTTATTTATCGGGTTTCTTCTATAAAAGTAATATTTTACTACTTTTTAATATGGTGGCGGATTGCTACTATATAAAATAGGTTTTATGAAAAGGAGGAGAATATATGTCTGAGCCAGTCAGAAATAAAGATGGTCTTACTGAGGAAGAATTTTTAGCTCAGTATAATCCTAGTGATTATGAAAGACCTAGTGTTACAGTTGATATGATGGTTTTATGTATGAGTAAATATCTTGAAAATATGAAGATTTTACTTATTCAGCGTGGAGACCATCCATTCATAAATCACTGGGCTTTAGCAGGTGGTTTCGTAGACATCAAGGAGTCTACTTATCAGGCAGCTTGTAGAGAGTTAGAGGAAGAAACAGGTTTAAGAAATATCTACCTTGAACAGCTCTATACAATGAGTCAGCCAGATAGAGACCCAAGAATGCGAGTTATTACTGTATCTTATATTGCTTTAATCAATGAACAGGAAGTTAAAGCAGGAGATGATGCTAAAAATGCTCTTTGGTTTGATATTGTTAAGTTTACAAATAGTAGATTAACACTCCATAATAGTGATGAAGATATTACTATTGATTACAAACTTACAAAGAAGTCATTTAAGAATGGAGTTATCAATGTAGAAGGTCTTGTGCCAGAGCATTGTTCAGGCGAGAAGTTAGCAGCAGACCACGTTGATATTATTCTTGAAGGTCTTACAAGACTGAGAAATAAGGTTATGTATAGCGATGTAGCTTTCAACCTTTTACCTAGAGTATTTACTTTAACGGACTTAAGAAAGGTTTATGAAGTAATTTTAGGCGAGGAACTCTATAAGACGAATTTCAAGAGACACGTAGAAGCTAAGTTAGATAGCTTGGACTACAAAACCACTTCTCTTGTAAAAAATGGTAAGTTATCACAGGCTTACAAGTATAGGGGGTAGTTATGAAAGTTGGTGTTATTTTATCGAGATGTCAGCCAATGCATAGAGGTCATATCAAAATGATTAACAGAGCTTTAGATGAAAATGATAAGGTTCTTTTCATTATCGGAAGTGCTGACAAATCAGGTACAGAAAGAAATCCTTTCTCTATGACTTACAGAGTTAATACATTTAAGTTAGCTTTAGATTTTGTCAAGGATAAAAGTAGAGTTAGCTATATGACTCTTAAGGATTGGAGTGCTGATTCAGATATTCCAAAACAGGACAACACAAGTGGGGTAGTTGATAATGCTTCATTAGTAAATAAAGAATGGGGTATGTATCTGTATTACAACATCGTCAATCATATTGGTCAGAAAGATTTCACTTTCTATTACAATGATGATAGTTCTTTGGTATCCACTTGGTTTCCAGACTTTATCTGGAATAGAGTTACAATTACAAGTTCTTGTAGACTTGATAATATTTCAAGCAGTTCTATCAGAAAGGCTATCGTTGATGGTGATAAAGATTATGTAAAAGAGTGTGTTCCTTATTTACAAGGAGGTCGGTTACATAATATGATAGCAAAATATAAAGAGGTGTTAAAGAAGGAGGTATAATTATGAAAGTTTTAGTAGTAGTTGATTTGCAAACTGATTTTACTTTCGGAGCACTTGGAAATGCAGAGTGTGTGGGGGTAGTTGAGAAGGTTGCTAAACTTATCTCTGAAGAAGATTATGATGAAGTAGTTTTCACAAGAGATACACATCAGAAGAATTACCTTGAAACTCAGGAAGGTAGAAACTTACCAGTTGTGCATTGTATTGAGGAAACTGATGGTTGGCAGATTCGAGAAGAACTTATGCTTGCTGTTAAAGGTAAGAATTATATCATTTTTGATAAGCCTACTTTCGGTTCGATTACTCTTGCAGAACATCTTAGAAAACTGTATGAGGAAAACAATGGAGATGTTGAGGTAGAGTTTGTCGGTGTATGTACAGGTATCTGTGTAATTAGCAATGCTTTACTTACTAAGGCATTTGTACCAGAGATGAAGATTACAGTTAAAGCAAAGTATTGTGCTTGTGTAACACCTGAGTCACATCGAACAGCATTAGAAGCAATGAAATTATGTCAGATTTATATTGAGGAGGATTAATATTATGAGATTACATCAGATTATTACAAGTTTATTAGAAACAGATATGTATAAGTTCAGTATGGGACAGGCGATTTATCACCAGTTTTCTGATTACAAGACTACTTGGTCTTTTAAGTGCAGAAATAAGGATGTGCAGTTCACATCTGAAATGGTAGAGGAAATTAGAGCACAGATTCAGGCTTATTGTAAGTTGAGATTTACAGAAGATGAACTTCAGTATCTCGATAATATTAAGTGGATTAAAGGTAGTTATGTAGACTTCCTTAGACTTTGGAGTCCACGCTATGAAGATTTCACAATCACAACTGATGGAGAATGTGGTCTTTCTATTGAGGTAGCAGGTACTTGGCTTAATACCTCTATGTATGAAATTCCTACATTAGCTATTGTTAATGAGGTTTATTTCAGAATGCAATATGATTATAATGAGTTGCTCGACAGCTTCAAAGAGCGTCTTGATGTTAAGTTTGAGAACCTTAAGTCAGGTCATTGGTATGCAGGTACATTCTCTGAATTTGGCTTAAGAAGAAGATTATCTGCTGAGGCTCAGTCTTTAGTAGTTGAGAAGTTCTCCCACTTAAACGATACTAAGCACAGCCCATCAAGATTTATCGGTACAAGTAATGTATATCTTGCAAAGAAGTTTGGTCTTACACCTGTAGGTACTATGGCTCACGAGTGGATTATGTGTACAGGTCAGGGTAATCATAAGCATAACCCAGCATATTCTAATTGGTATGCACTTGATGCTTGGATTAAAGAGTATGGAGTTCTTAATGGTATCGCTTTGACAGATACTATTACTACTGATTGTTTCCTTAGAGATTTCCAGTTGACTTATGCGACTCTGTTCTCAGGAGTACGTCATGATTCAGGTGACCCATGTGAGTGGGGTGAGAAGATGATTAACCAGTACAGAAAGCTTGGTATCGACCCTAAGACTAAGACTTTACTTTTCAGCGATAGTCTTGATTTCGAGAGAGCTGATGCTTTATGGCATCATTTCCATAATGATATCAATGTAGCTTTTGGTATCGGAACATATTTGAGTAATGATACTAAGGTTAGCCCTTTGAATATCGTTATGAAAGTTACTAAGTGTAATGGTATGGATGTTGCCAAGATTAGTGATACAGACGGCAAGGGTATGTGTAAGAACCCAGAGTACGTAGAGTACTTACAGAGGTGTATCAACTGGAGAATGAAGGAGGATAACTAATATGTATAAGTTCGATGTAGCACAGGAAACAGAAAATCTTATCAAGTGGATTCGAGACTGGTTTGATGAGAATGGTAAAGGTTGTAATGCAGTGTTAGGTATCTCAGGTGGTAAGGATAGCACTATAGCAGCAGCATTATGTGTGAAAGCTCTTGGGGTAGATAGAGTTATTGGTGTTATGTTACCAGATGGAGAGCAGTCTGATATCAATGATTCTATTGAAATTTGTAAGTTCTTAGGTATTAAGAATTATACTATCAATATCAGACCTGCTCTTGAAGCAAGCTACCAGCAGTTGCAGGATTGTGGAGTTGAAATCACAGAGCAGTGTAGACAGAATATTGCCCCTAGAGAGCGTACAAAGATGATTAGGGCTATCTGTCAGTGTAATAATGGTAGGATGATTAATACCTGCAATTACTCTGAAGATTATATCGGTTATTTTACAATCGGTGGAGATGGTGATGGAGATGTAGCACCATTAGGCAATTTCACAAAGTCAGAGGTTTGTGCAATCGGGCATTATCTTGATTTACCGTCTAAGTATGTGGATAAAACACCGTCAGATGGTTTGTGCGGAAAGTCAGACGAGGATAACTTCGGGTTCACATACGAGCAGTTGGATGCATTCATCTGCAATGAAACATGTGGAGTTGTTGAAGTTGATGAGTCAATCAAGCGTAAGCATCTTGTTAATGAGTTCAAACTGAAACCGATGGCGAAATATGAACCTTGTGTTTACAGAGTAGCATAGTGGTAGTTTTCACAGAGTTTTTGAATATTTCAAATAAGCACCTATAAGTAGTATTTTAACTATCAAAGTTATTTGCTATTTTAGGTGCTTATTTTTTGAATTTTATAAGTTAATTTGTCTTACCATAATCTCTACTTATAAATTATTTGAAACTTAAAATTTAGGAGTCAGTATATGATTATAGCAAAGTCAGCTTTGAGTAGAGAGTTTATGTTGAGAAAAATGGAGTTAGGTGCTGATGCACTTGAAATACAGTTGCTAAATGAACTTGTAGAGAATGATGATATCTAATTAGCTTTTCCAAATTTAGATGAATGTTTGAATATTCCAGTATATTCAGTTCATACACAGCTTGTAGAATATGCTGATTCAAGCTCAAGGTTAGATATTATTCTTGAGGTACTTGTAAGAAGTAACTACATTGACTTATTTGAGAATGTGTGCAAAATAGCCAACGAATTTGGGGTAGCTCAAAATAAAGTTGTTTGGGTAGTAGTTCATTCGTCATTATCTTCGAGTAGCCTAGACACAGCAGATAGAGATATTATGGAATCTATTATTGAATGTTTATCTATTATGTTGGAGAAGTATCCGAATATAGGTATAGCTTTAGAAAATGTAACGCCAGTTAAGCATTTCGAAGCAGGTAAGTTCGAGGTTTGTAATAACTTTTTATTTGATAATGTATTGATTATCAGGTATTTGAGGAAGAGATTACCAGAGTTTGCAGAAAGACTTGTTACTGTACTTGATACTTGTCATGTAGAGATGTCTAAACAGTTTATTAGTCTTGTTGCGGAACTATTTGACAATGAAGTGACTGCTATTCCTACTATGTCAGATTATTTCGAGATGAATAGTGGTACATTAAAGTTTATTCATCTGTCAAGAACAGTATTAAATGGAGATGGGATAGGTCGACATGGTCAGCCTTTTACAGAGGACTCAAGAGACTATATTAGAGAGGTTTTAGTGTGTCGAGAAAGATATGCTAAAGATTGTGATATTGTATTAGAAGTTGCTGAAACAGACTACAGTAAGTCTTTAGGTTTTGATATTTCTAACAAATTAGTACGAGAAGAACTTGACTCATTGAAGAGATAGAGGTATAATATAGTAAATGAAGGAGGTTACTATGTTAGATATATCAGTTTTAAGAGAAGAGTATAAAGAAGGTACTAAGGTTAGATTGCTTTCAGATTTAAATGATGAGTTTAGTCCTCATTTTGCAGGTGATATATTGACGGTTTCTTTTGTAGATGACTTAGGTCAAATTCACGGTTCTTGGAAATCAGGGGGTAGTTTAGCTCTGATTCCAGAGATAGATAGCTTTGAGAAAGTAGTTGCTTAGTAATGCTTTTAATACAGCATTTGTTTTAGTTTCTATTATAGGTGTTGTATTATTACTATCTTCTTTTTGTATTTATTTCAAAATAAATTCAGAAAAATATAAATTTGCTATTGACTTTTATGAAGTTGTATGGTATAATATATTTGTAAAGTTAAATAAGCAATTTGCTTAAAACTTTTCTGAAAAAACTTTTGAAATGTACTTGACAAAATAAAAGTTGTTTGGTATAATACAAAATGTGGTCGGGAAAATGATTTACAGGTTTTGAAAAACTTATAAATTTACTCTTGACAAACACGAAGTTATATGTTATAATACATATATCGGTAGCAAAAACCAACAGTTATATTTTCTCTGTTAAGATGTGCAGTTGGCTGACTTAAAGCCAAAGATTATAGCGGAGTGACGAGCATCGGAGGCTCACTTGGCTCATAACCAAGAGTAGGTAGGTTCGATTCCTATCTCCGCAACTAGGTCAGAGGTGCAAAGACCTTGCTCATACGCAGGAGTTCGGGGTGATAGGTAGGTGCTTAAGGCACATCAGGAGAATGCCCAGATAGGCGAGGAAGAGCAGAAACCTCTAATGAACCCAACAGGGTTGAAAGTTGGTGTTACCAGAGGAGAGGTTGCGATAGGCGGTTAAGCATAGGTTCGTGACATCGGGAGAGTAATAGATACCAATAAGATTTGGTTGCTATTGAGCCACTTAGCAGAAGGACTAAGTTTTCGTATGGAGAATATCCCTAGAGATTGGGAACGAAAAAAGTAGCTGACAGTTGGAAAGACATCTATTGGAAAGACCAAATGTTCCAGTAATCAACAGATGTGGGGTAAGTGCAGACCTTAATGCATATTAAACGGGCGAGAGACTACGCTTCGGTAGCTGAGTGCTGACCGAGGCGAGCAAGCCCTTAATCATCGGCAAAGATAGCCGATTTGGTAGGAAACTTCGCAATTGGATAATCCGAGAGTGTTCTGAGTATGCACAGATAAGGCTCACGAACGGTTGTGGTAGTGAGAAGATGCCTAAGCGGACATAAGGGGTAGTGCCTTAAGGTTAAATTGCTTAGTGCCGAGGGTTTCGGCAATCGAATTCAGTTGGTGAGAGTCCAGCAATCTTTGTAGGATGCTCAGTGGAATAGTGAAAGACATTAAGTTCTTTCATTCCTACAAGGAGACCGCATTAGGCGGAATAATTAAGGACTGACGTTGGCGGAGGTTATTTATAACTGGTTAAGAACGAAACCGCTAAGGGCTAGTTGAGTAGGTTAAGGTGTATACCTCATGATAGGCAGTAATGTAACCTGCGAGGTGGCAAATGACTAGCATAAGTAATCACTGGTGGCGATTACAATGTCGATGAACGAGGCTGATGGTTGAGGCAAGATGTATTGCTCGGTAGCTTTAAGGTCAAGTAACTTTAAGGTTAAGGCAATTATCGATGGTAGTTCTACAGGAAGGGACTAGTGTAGTTTATCGAATGACTTTATTAGAGGAAATAGTTGATACTTGTGTCATCTACTCAGACGAATAAGCAAACAAAGCTATTTTAAACAAACTCAATGGGGTAGAATGAGAGTTTATCCTTTAGTTTAGTAAAGAATTGAGGTGTTAATATGAAGCGAGAGTATCAGGAGTTAATCAACTTAAGAAAAAAGCAGTATGCTGAGGCTAAGACTCCAGAGGAAAAGAGAAGAGCTAGTATCGCACTAAGGGCTAGTAAATCTGTAATAAACGCTTATTTATTTAACCAAAATGAGATGAAGATGCTGTCATGATTTCTTTAGAAGATGTATTATTCATACATGAGAGTTTAGTCCTTATGGGCGAGTGTATGGATGGTATAAGAGATTATAACTTGTTGCAAAGTGCAGTAGCAGGTCAGTAGTGGTATCAGAATGTTTTTGATATGTATGTCCATGTTGCATACTCAATAAATGCATCACATTTGTTTAATGATGGTAATAAACGAACTTGCTTTTTAGTTATAAAGGAGTTAAATAATTTTGGTTATTTTTTCGATGATAACTCTTTAGCTAAGGAAGTATTGAGTCTTGCAAGACATACTGTTTCAGAACAAGAGTTCAGAGCAAGAGTTTGTAATTGTATAATTTAGGTTATTTGTTCCAGAGATTACTGGTTAAACCTACTGACAAGCAAATATGTAGCTGATTAAGTTCAGCCTGTGGGGTAGGCACTTATAAATAGATAGGTGTAAAGGCATATTGCAGATTAAGCCATTTCCAGCATGGGCATTGCTTTAATATGTAATTTAAGGGCATGAGTTACATATACTATCTTTCAAAATTAAATATGGGGTATTCAAGGTTTCGACAAGGATTTGAAAGCTGATACGACAACTAGGTTGACAACCTTAATAGTCACTTAAACTAAACGCTGAAGATAATTTAGCAATGGTAGCCTAGTTTACTAGGTTTAACCCTCTTAGCTGATAGGGGTAGCAAGTATTCAGTAAGAGTTAAGAACCAGCTACATAGTTGTTGATTCACAGATTCTCAGAACGCTAGACGACATGAAAGCGTGAGATGACTTTGGGATTGCGTAGTTAGGTCAATGCCTCGCCAAGTGGAAGGTGTAACTTTCGAGTTATCAGAGATAGACCGAGAGACGGTTGTAGTGATGTATCTGTTAAGTAAGATTTTTGGACATGGGTTCGACTCCCATATACTCCACTTAGTTTCTTACAACTTTATCCAATACTGTATCCATATTAAAGAAGGCACTTAACTAAGTTAGGTGTCTTTTTTAATGCACCATTTGATATTATGTATTCATAATATATTGAAAGTTATGGAGGTTATTATGAGTACATATACACAAGGTATTTATAGAAGTTCAGGAAATAATGTAAAGTCCTTAACATTAATGAATAAGGAATTAAGTAATTTATATAAGAAAGTTATGTCAGCACCTTTAGATACAATATTTAATATCAAATATAAGGGGTACGAATTTGATTGTATGCCTTTCTTAATTACAGGTGCTAGTTATTTCTCTGATACGTTCAGGAGTAGTTTGTTAGATTCTATATGTAGGTTAAAGCCAGCAAATGAGATTATTAAGTTAAATACTTTAAAGAGCGTTAATAAAGATTTATTAGATTGCTTATATCCTGCAACAATGGATTACGGAACAAGGCATCTTTGCTATTATCTTTGGGAAGAAAATCCACGAGAGCTAGTGAGATTGCTTATAAATGGTGCAGCAGAGGTATACAGTGCAATAGTTTTCAATTCAAATCTTATACATTATGACTTTAGTTATAATGTTATCTGTAATACACAAGCATTTTGTTATTATACAAGTCTTAATTGGCTATTCAGCTTTTCACCTTTACTAATGAAGTTATCTATGCAAATGCTAAATAAGTTAAAGTTTAAGCAGTTGTATGAGTCCTTATGTCCAGATGAAAGTATTCATTTTCAGTATATAAGGGGTAGTATCTCAGCTAAAGAACTTAATAAGTTATATTTCGAGAAGTCTTTTGAGGATAATTCCAGTATTTGTCTACGAGAGGTATATTCTATAGTGACAGAGGGTAATTATGATGGTCACGCTCTTACTGAAGATGAAGTAGCTATTGCAGATGAGATTTATGACCTTAATACAAGGGATGCAGATTATAAGTTTAATATGCAATTAGGTTATTGCTATCTATTTAATGGTACATTCAAAAAGGTTAATAAACATGTTGAAGAATTAACTGAGGAGTGCAGTAAGCTTCAAGGGGTAGATACAGCCTATAAGCATAAGCTGGAAAGTGTGAAAGATGATTTACATTCAGCTATTAAGGAAAATAAGTCGTTAGAGACTGAAATTCAGGACTTACAGAGTAAACTCAATGCAGTTAAGACTAATCAAGATTTATTAGATGAAATTGCTAGTTTGAAGCAGGAACTTGCAGATATAAAATCTGAAAATTCTCAGTTGTTTAGCGAGAGATTATCGCTAAAGCATGAAGTTAGTAGCCAAAAGAAGCAGATAAAGTCTTTAACTGCTAGACTGCATCGTGACAGCAATGAACAGTGTGAATTTTCTGAGGAAATTACTGATATAGATATATCGGTAGGTTTAGATGAGATGTGTGAAGCCTTAAATAGCAGTTATGTAACATTAGTTGGTTGTGATGATATAGGTTCTATCGATAAGAGGTTTGAAGCTCACGGTTTTAAGCACGTTTCTCGCTTTGATAGTAATAAAAGGGCTATAGGTAAATGCGATTATTGTATAATATTTACAACTCGATGTAAGCATACAGATGTCTACAAGGCAGAAAGTATATGCAGGGGTACGAATGCTAAACTTGTTTATGCAAATTGTATAAATTTTGAACAGTTAATAAATCAAATTTATAAGGAGGAATTTAATAAATGATTCAGACAACACTTATAGCTGTTCTTTTGGCTACAATATATTACACAATTATTAAATATTCCTTTAAACTTATTTATAGAAATAAGAAGACTATAAGTATTAGGTTCTTCAGAAGTCTATTATTGGTTATAGGTTTAACTGTAATAGTGTATTCATATTTATGCCAGTTTGATGCTACACGAGAAATAAGTAAGACACTTTTACAGAGTGGTTCATTGATTATTGCTCTTGCCACTTTCTCTTGTCAGCAGGTATTAGGTAATGTGATAAGTGGTATTGTTATATCATCTACAAAGCCTTTTGATATAGGTGATAAAATTACATTATCTAGTGGAGGTAGTGTAGTCGTTACAGGGGTAGTTATGGATATCAATACTCGTCACGTATCTATCAAGATGGCTGATGGTAAAGTAGCTTTGATAGCGAATAGTTTAGTCGATAATTATGTATGTGTTAATGAAAACACTCTTGAAAATAATGGATATCCGTTTGCATTAGAATGTACATATGACTCAGATGTGGACCTAGCTATGAAGTTGATGAAAGAGCAAATTGAAGCTCACCCATTAACAATCGAGACAGATTTGTTGCAAACTAATGTTACTTGCTCAAGTTTAACAGCAAATGGTTTCGAGTTAAAGGCTATAATATTTACTAAAACTATTGCAGATAGTATGAAAGCATGTAGTGATTTAAGAGTAAGCATATTTAAGGTATGGAAAGCAAATGGCATTGAGTTACCTTATGAAACATTAACAATATTACAGGGGTAGATATATGAGTAATACATATTATGGTGGTATTCCTATCGAGCAAGTTGATTTTGATAAGGAGTATGAAAAAGAACTTACGCAGTTAAAGGAACAGATAAAGAGTTTAGAGGAAAGAAAGAAGTCAAAAGGAGCAAAGTTCAATAGTAGATATTGGACTATAAAGTTAAATAGAGCTAATAAAGCTTTACAAGAGTCGCAAATAACGTTAGATTGAAAATTTGGAGGTTGTATGAGAAACTTAAAGTTGTATTTCTTAAGGTTTAACAAAGAGGAAACTGGTAAATTTGAGTCGGGTAGCTTAGAAGCCACTAAAGGTGTAGAAATTAATGATTATTCAGGGGTAGTTTCTTGGTCTTATCCTAAAATTGCTCTTAGAGTTGACAGTTACAGAATTATAGAGGGTGGAGCATATTATGTAACTGATTCCAGTGTAGATGAAGGTGAGGTTTTCAAGAATCTTAAAGATATGCTTTTGAAAGAGTATAGTAGAGAAATTAATCTTTATACAGAGTTAAGAGATTTGTTAGTCAAGTTTAAGTAGTCTGCATTTCTTGCTAACTTTTATAAATAAGTTTAGGAGGTCATCGTTAAATGTTATATGTAAGTCAGTATGATAGAAAGCATAATATGTATGGTGTTACAGATACTGAGGATGGTACTACAGATGCTATCTCTAAGGAAGATTTGCTTGACGCTGTACATAGACTAAAGTTAAAGGTCAGAGGAGTTAAAGGAAATACTATTGAGGTTGTAAGTGTAACAAAGCAGATTAATGAAGTCGGCTTTGGTAGATTTCAGGATATGGTAAGTAAACTTGTGGATAGTTGGGATGAAGAAGCTTGTATGGAAGTTGCGAGAAGTGCCCACTTTGTAAAGAAGATTAAAGGTTTACCTATTGATGAGATGCGTAAGGTTACTGCTGAGTATGTTTACCCTAAGAATATTCAGGATGCAGTTTCTCAGGCACAGCAGTACACAAATCAGGTTCACGAAGTTAATGTTACAGATAGAAATGCAGTAATTGATGCTCTTAAGAATAATGTATGTCTTGTGCTTCAGCACAAAACAAATGGGGTACTTACTTCGTTTATTTGTACAGGTAGCTTTGCAGTTGAGGATAGCATCTATGAGTTAGGCTTTTTCGATGCAGTTTACTTAACTCGTCAATTATATAGCTATACATATAATATTGATAAAGTAAGACCTAAGAGTCCTAATGCAGATGCTAAGGAGAAAAATCCTAGTATGCTAAATGTTATGTCTTGTGCATTAAGATTCAGAAATGATGGTGTACATCACGATAAGGGTAATATGGTTTTAAGTAATCCATTTTACACCGTAAACTTAGATAGATTGTTTGGTATGTATATCTTAGATAATCCGAGTCAATTAGGTAACACTATTCTTGGAGAGTTTAAGAGAAGTGAGCACTTAGGCACATATGACTTCGATTTCGATATGTATAAAGATGTATTAGCTTGCTGTCTTGACGGTACAAATTACTTTGGCAATCACGATAAGTTTATGGAGTATGTAGATGGTTCAAAGGGTTGCAAAGTTTCTATTGATGAGTTGATAGAAAGATTTCAGAGTGATTTCGAATATATGGAATTCTTGAGGGGTAGAGGTTATAGCTTTAATGCTTAAACAAATAATCAAGTTTAGTTTAACTGGTGGCTTATGCACAGTTATTGACTTTGGAGTCCTATTTGTTCTAACAGAGCAGATAGGACTTTCATATATAGTTTCAAATATTATATCAGTGAGTTTATCTACTGTTGTGAACTACATATTAAGTAAATGTGTAGTTTTCAATTTCAGTAATACATTTAAGAACTTTATGATTTTTGTTGTACTTAGTTTAATAGGTCTAGCGATAAATGAAGGTTTAATGGTATTATGTGTAGATTTACTTGCAATCGATTATAAAGTAGGGAAACTAGCAGCTACAGGGGTAGTCATGTGTTTCAACTTTATAACACGAAAATATCTGTTAAAGGAGGAAAGATAAATGTTAGTTTGTACAAAGCGTTGGAAAGAGCCAAGTGAAGAGAAATATAGATATTTAGTATATGATACTGATGATGAAAGTGAAGAGGAATGTAGTGTAGACGAAATTAAGAGTGCTTTTAGTTCAGGGTATAAGATTTATGGTCTTATGATGAAGAATGGAAAGGTAGCAGTTAACTCAAAGTTAATGTCATATACAACTGATTATAGATATTATAATGGAGAAAATCTTCATATAGGTGTTTACCAAATCAAAGTTGTTGCTACACAAGCTATAATATTCACGGATGTAGTTGATTCAGCACCGACTTATGTATTTGAAATAGCTGATGAGGTCAACGATAGATTTAAGAGATATGCAGTCTATGATGGCAGTAATGTTTATGTTACACGAGCAGTTCCACGAATAAAGGATAAGTTGTTTTATGTACAATTTGAAGGTATTATAAAAAGTGAATTTGAGGGTAAGCCTTTATATTCGATTTCCTATACATATTATGATAAGCATTATTATCGTGAGGATGAAGGCAAAGAGTTTTATAAATACGAGTTGCTTTGGGGTAGTCAGACAGTATCTCTTACAGAATGGTCTGGAGATTACAATAACAAAATAAATGTTACTGAAACAGGTAAATTCAAATGGTGTAATCAGGATGTTGATTTGAATATGTGGAGGTAAAAATGAAGAAGAAACTAGCTAGTTTATTCCTAACATTATTAGGAATTTTGTCTTTAACGGGGTGCACATTATCTACGGGTTCTCAGGAAGAAATCTTAGCTTTGCTTAAGGATAATCAAGTTATCGAGAAAAATTGGGATTATGTAGATGTTTATAACGATGCAGAAAGTAGAACAATTAATTTTGTTTATGTAAATCCAATGAATGCTTATAATGTAGTTTCAATACCAGATTCAGAGCAAGATAAGTATGCTATATCAGTGAATACTAATGTAGTTCTTGAGTATAAAGGTGATAGTTATGTAGGTTTTGATGAACCAGAAACTACAACGAATTGGGAAGTCACAAAGAGTGATGATGATTTACAAATTACTAAGGTAGAGGATTAGTTATAAAGACAAGCAAGTTTTTCGTGTAGAAAGCTTGACTTGTCTTAATTTTTATGGTATAATAGTATTATGAAGAGGAGGAAAACTTATGAGGATTTATGACTTAAAGGTTGAGCAATGTCGAAGTAATTTCAAGGATACAAAGCATAAGATTGAAGTTACTAAGTCAAAGCAAGAGACAGCATATACACCTTGTACTTCTTTTCAGCGTATTTTGGATACGGAAATTAGAAAGTTGAATTGATTGGAGGAAAGATTATGTTTTTAAAGGTTTCAGATGAAAAGTGTTTAACAACAAAGGGCTTAACGAAAATTGAGTACAATAAGACTGATAAGACTATTGTATTCAGTTATGAGAACGAGAGAAAGGAACAGGTTTTCCTTGATTGCCCGTTATACAGGGGTAGTTCTTTAGAGTATGCAGAATTTGCAAGAGAAGTATATGCTCATTGCTACTTAGCTATTATTATGGCTGAGTTAGACAATAAATGCAATATCTCTACTTCATTTGACTACATCCTTGCAGATGATGATTTACTTCTCGATAAAGATGACTTTGATAGAAAGTACGGAGAAACAAAAGGTGAGTTTGATGGTCTTGATGACAAAAATGAAATCTTAAAGGTTATGGTTGCTGATTTAGTTGATGACCTGATGGATGATTTTGCAGACTCTTATTTGGAGGATTAACTATGAAAAGTGCTTTATTCAAGAATAAATGTGAAAGAAAGACTTCTTGGGTTAATATGTGTAACTGCAAGTACATAAGCATGGCTGTGTCAGGTATTGTATTAGCCTTTATAGATGGCACAATGCATTTGATTGTAACATCTGAATATATTGAGAAGTCAGGTGTAGACAGCAAAGAAATATTAGAAGCTATCGTAGACAAACTTTGGGGTAGCTCCGATGATGCTGTTGTAGACATCGATGAGATTATCGAGACGTTACAGAAAAAGCCTAAGAGCGAAAAGGAGTAGAATATGACTACTATTGAAAATAAGAAAGCATATCACGATTATTTCGTGGATGAGACTCTTGAGTGTGGTATTAGCTTACGAGGTAATGAAGTAAAGAGTATTAGAGCTGGACAGTGTAGCATCAAGGAGGCTTGGTGTCAGGTACAAGATGGAAATCTTGTAGTTAGAGGTATGCATATTAAGAAGTATGATACTGCTAATATGTATGATGTTGATGAGGATAGAGAACGTCAGCTTTTAGCTCATAAAAAAGAAATCAGTAAGTTCGCAGGGGTAGTTCAGACAGATGGAATTACCTTAATCCCATTAAAGGTTTACTTCGTAAATGGAAAGTGCAAAGTCTTAGTTGGTGTTTGCAGAGGCAAGCATAACTACGATAAGAGAGCTACTCTTAAAGAGAGACAGGTTAAAAGAGATATAGATAGAGCAATGAAGGGAGAAAGATAATGTTTCTTGCAAAATATGGAAGAGTATTAGAGCCAGTTAAACGACATATTCAGTTTCAGGTAGATATGTCAGAAAGAGCAAAGTTTACAGGAGTTTGTGGATTAAACGATGGTCTGTTTTATGACTTACAGAGAGCATGGGTAGTTCATTTTGAGTTATCAGATTATGCTACAAGACAGGTAATCAATAATCATTCCACAGAACCTCTTGAGGCTTTAGCTACATATACAAGAGTTGATGGAAAGTGTATTAGCATCAGAGTTTATAAGTTTAGAAAGCCAAAGGCAAACAGTAAGAGTTTTAAGCAGTTTAGAAAGCCTTTCGGTTATTATGTAGTTTAAATTAAGGAGGTTACTATGGAGCAGTTCTTAGAAATGATTAAGCAGGCTGATATGCTTGCAGGTTATACAAAGAAAGAAGATACTATTCAGTATGATGGAGAAACTGTTGAAGTTTATATTGTTACAGTACCAACAAGTGAAAGCGGTGATGCAGTTGAGGCTATCTTCCATAAGGGTACAGAAACTTTAATCGATATGAATGTAAAACATATATGTACTTGCGGACATTGTCACCATTAGGAGGCATTATGCTGAAGATTATCGTTAGTTGTGAAGATAGTGCATTGTATGTGAAGATTGAAAATAAAAATCTTATTCTTGTAACTAACCCTAAAGAAGCTACAAAGTTTAAAGGAAATATGTACGACCACGCTTTGGAAAAGGTTCTTAGAAGAGCGAGAAGTTCTTTCGATAAGAATTTTGTTGTAGCATCTGTTTCAGATAACTTCTTTGGTGCAAAGCCCAAACATTTATTTGAGGCAGGTGATAAAATGTGATTCATATTTACGCAGCTTTAGTAGTTTTGGTATTAGTCTTTATGTTTAGTTCTAACTATGCAAGGGTGTCAGGCGGAGCAATAAAGTCTATTCTTGAGGTACTCAAAGCAATCTCAGGGGTAGCTTTAGTAATATGTTTAGTGCTTATCTTTTGTATGATTGAGCATAGAGATGATTTCCTTAAGAGTTTACCTTTTATAAGCATTGAAAGTTCAAGTGATATTGAGGTAGATACTTCAGGTGTTATGCTTTTATCTGAAACAAGTGGAGCACAGGTACACGAGGATTTCATATTGACTGATGATTTAAAGTTAGATGAACTTGCTGAGTGGCTCGATAATAGATATAGTAATGTAGATATTTTTGTTAAGAAAGGCTCAACTATTATCTATACAAAATCACTTGGTAGAGTAGATAAACGAGTAGGTTCTGAAGTTTTAGGTTATTATAACCAGTGGAGAAATGAAGGAACTTTACCAAGACAGGAAGTAAGATATAAGTTTCTATGTTTTTACATGGATGTTTAAAGTTTAACGCAGTCAATATTGTTTTTGATTGCATTAATTTTTGTATAATATTTATATCGTGGAAAAGAGTTTTTTCGATGATTAGATATAATATCAGAATAAATTATGGTGATGCTAATATCACTAAAAAGTTCGAGTTCGTACATAAATCGTGGAACACTCTTTCGGATAAAGAGCAGAACGAAGCTTTTGATAAAGCTGTTAAAGAGTTAAATCGAGTTTATACAACTTATGATAGGTTTGCAACAACTGCAGGGGTACTTAAGCTTTTTGATTCATTTGGATTCGAACTTTCAATAAAATAGTATTTGGAGGTTTAGATGATACCAATTTTAACAGAAGCAGTTATATGTATTGGATTTTACACTTCTATGCTTGGAAGTACAAATCTTGATGTACCTTTAACTTATCAGTATCCAGATTACCCGACTGCTTGCGAGAGTGTAGCAACAGTTGAGACTCTACAGTACAATGGATATAATTTGGACATAAATGAGTTTTTAGATAACTATTTAGATACTATCAGTTCAGATGATAGTTCAATCGCAGATTTTGATAATGTTTTTGACCATTATTTCGTTGGTAACCCTTATAGTTCTCATGGTTTTTTATGCAATCCCCCAGTTGAAGTCAAAGCAGTTCAAAAATATTTTTCTGAGATAAATGAGTCTAATCGAAGTGTCCTTGACCTAACAGGTACTAGCTTTGAAAATTTGCTAGATTTGGTTAGTCAAGGAAGTCCAGTTGTTATTTGGTGTTCAATTAACCTCGTAGAACCAACAAGAAGGTTTTTATATAACAGTGAATATTTTACTCCAAGTCACGCTGTTGTTTTGTCAGGTTATGATGTTAATACTGGTAAAGTAACCTTGACAGATAGTATATCAGGGGTAGTTGAAGCTGATTATGAACGTGTAAAGTATCTATATAATGTATTCGGTAGAAAAAGTTTAGTCGTGAGGTGATAAAATGAGTGATATAACTAAAAGTTGTTTAGTTGTTTCAAGAGTAATGTCAGAAGGAAATTTAAAGGGTTTCTTACTGGTAGATGCTCAAGGAGTAACGCATATCTTGCCATTAGCTAATATGCAATATTGTGCAAGTCAGATTGAGATTATGAATGCACAATATGACAGTCAGTATAAAACCTTAGTTGGTATTAATGGTCAAAGTTTAACAGACTGCCCAGAAATCAATGAAAACTATGAGTTAACCAGTAGAAATGGTATATCCGTTTTCTGTATTGTTAAGGATAAAGATACTAAAGACTTAATTGGGGTAGTTGCCTACAATGGGCTTGGTTCTCACTTCAATCTGACTTTTAATAAGTTAGATGAATTGAGTAGACGAAACAAACCTTGTAATTTTGAAATGTATGTAGACCCTAAATATGGCTTGATTTGTCGAAAGAAAGATGGAACACCTTTTGATTGTGTTGAAATGGTATCAAGACAGAAGAAAGTCAAAAATTTAGGTGGTTGCGTAAAGCAGAAGAATAATGAAGAATTACCTATGATGACTTCTTATGATATGCAAGATATATCAAATGATAAGTTCAGTTCTTCTTGTCAGCAGAAATTGGTACAAGCAGCATTAAGTATGCAACAGATAACACCTTATTACTTCACCATATATTCTACAATTACAAGAAAGCCAGCACCTATTGAAACAATTGGTGTTACAGAGGATACATTATATTATTGTAATAAGTTCGTTGCAGAAGAAATGGTCGAGGAGTTAGTCTTTGTTTTAATTCATGAGATATTGCATATGATGATGCAACATTCACTTCGTTTTAAACCGAGAACAAATCATGATTTATGGAACGTAGCTTGTGATTTATACATAAATACATTGATTTGCAATGATTTTGGTTGTAAGTTCGGTGGCGGAGTAAAGACTATTATCTTAGAAAATGGTCAGAAAGTTGGTATTAAAGCACCAGATTATGGCGTTTTTGAGGAAACATTCGGTAGAAAGATTGATTTTACTCTTGATACACCTGAGACTATTTATGCTGAGATGATAAAGAATGCAAGTCAAAACCAAAGTCAAAGTGGGGGTAGTTCTCAATGTTCTAAGAGTGGTTCTCAAGGTAATAGTCAGCAGAATAGTAATAATCAGCAACTTCAGCAAGGAATGCAACAAGTTCAGCAAGGAACACAACAAGCACAGCAAAACTGTAAGAATTCTTCTCAAAGCCAACAGGCTTCAAAACAAATCCAGCAAGGAATGCAACAGGTTCAGCAAGGATTGAAGAATAATAACCCTCAGCAAGCAAAGCAAGGATCTCAGCAGATGCAACAGGGTATTAACCAAATGAATCAGGCTCAACAACAGTCAGGTCAAAGTCAGACTCAGCAAGGGCAGAATGCTTCACAGCAGATGCAGAGTGGTATGAACCAAATCAATAGTGCTTTAAATAGACAGAGTTCAGGTCAAGGTCAGGGTAATGATGGTACTATTGGCAACGATGTATTTGATGACGGTGCAGGAGAAGGTAGTGATGGTACTACACAGAAGAAAACTATATCGGTTACTTACAACGGTAAAACAGTTGATGTAACGATTGATAAAGATGTTATGTCAAATAACAACTCTTCATCACAAGGGGTAGAGAAAGAAAATCTTGAAGCCAGTAGAAAGACCTTACAGAGGGCTAAGACTAAATTGGAGTTAGAAGAAGAGGAACGTGGCGAGCCACTTACTAAAAATGCAGGAGCTGGAGCAGGTTTAACTCAGCGATATATTGAAGTAGGTTTAGCTTCAGGTGTAGATTGGAGAATTCTTTTAAAGAATTTATGTAAGGATAAGCCAAAGAAGACCTTTACTTTAGCTCAACCTAATACAGATTATATGAATTTAGGCATGACTTTAGCTGATAGACGAGCAATCGGTAAACCGACTCATATTTCACATACAAAGTTTGCTATCGATGTATCAGGTTCAGTATCTTCTAAGGAGTTAAATGCAGCATTATCAGAAATCAATCAAGTGTATAAGCATTTTAAAGTAGATGGAGAGTTAATTTATTGGTCTACAATGATTGGTGATGCAGGAAACTTTAGTAGTCTTAAGGATATGATGAAAGTCCAACCAATATCTGATGGGGGTACTGATGTCCGTTGTGTATTTGATTACCTTGCAGGAAAGACTAAGGTACATGGTAGACGTGAGTTAGATAAGCCTAGAGATATTACAGCTATTTTTATTATAACTGATGGCTGTTTCAGTTTCAACTTCGATGAGTATGCTCAAATGTTTGGTAAGAAGGTTGTATGGTTAATTACTGGTGTAAAGGGTAATCTTATTTCTTTTAATCCACCATTTGGTAGAGTAATTCCATTAAGTTTAGATTAATATATTATAGGAGGAACAAAATGAGTAGTTTAGAACAACAGGAGGGTTTAAATCTTCCGCACAGTACATTGACAGAGTTCTTTGACGATGTAGAAGGTAAATTAGCTATGTTAACAGGTCTTGTACCTTATGAGGACTTTGGTTTAACTCTTGAGGAAATTAGAAGACCATTGTTAGTTATTGGAAAACCGGGTATAGGTAAAACTTGTGGTGTCCTTTCTAGTATTAGAGAGATGAATAAAAAACTGCCAAAAGATAGAAAGTTAGGTTTCAAGAAGATTCTTTTAGGTCAAACTGTAGTCGGTTCTTTATCAGGTATTCCAGTTTCTAAGCCAGATGGAACTGTAGTTCGTATTCAGTTGCCAGACTTACCTAACCCTCAGCGTGACGGAGAGTATGGGGTACTTTTCTTAGATGAGATTACAACTGCTGATGAAATGCAGATTCAGCCAGCATTAGGTCTTGCAGATGATTCAAGAAGCTTAGGAGAATATTCATTACCTGAGCATTGGATTGTAATAGGTGCAGGAAACGGACCAGATTGTACAAACTTTGTAAGATTGGATGATATGACTTTAACACGTTTCTCAGCATATGATATTAATTACAATTATCATAAAGATTTCAGACCTTATGCTCATGCAACTGGTATTAATGAGGATATCATTGCTTTCCTCAACTTTAAGCCAGACCTTTGCGTAAGACCAGAAAGTACAGATATGGATAGTGCAGGTAAGATGTTTCCTTGTCCTCGTACTTGGGAGCGTTTAAGTATTGAGTTAAAAATGCGTAAAGTTCAGGGAAAACCAGTAGACCCAGACCAGATTGCTAACTTTGCAGGTCGTATTATCGGTATTAAAGCTGGTAGAGAGTTTGGGGCATTTATGCAGTATCGTAAGACACTTGCTTATGATATTGATAAGATTTTAGCAGGTACTGAGAAAGACCCTGAAGTTGGTATGCCAGCAGAGACATATCATATTATTATTCAGAGTCTTATCAAGAAAATTACTGATAAGGTTAAAACTTATGATAGTATTGATGATGTACCATTACATGTATATGAAATGTGTGGACATATGCTTCATTGGATTCTTAAATTTCAGGAGTTGGAGCGTAAAGTAAATGCTATTGCAGAAATCAGAGATGATTGTGATTTACTTGTAGACCTTATCTTTGATGATGACTTTGCAGAAAACTATTGCCCTGAGATTGATGATTTCTTGCGAGAGAATAATGTATTGTTGAACAGTGCATTTAACAATATCGCAGGTTTGGTATAGGAGGTGTAGCGTATGTTGTTAGCAGTTACAGGTTATAGAATTAGTCATGGGGTAGGTATGTATCATTGTGTTTCTGTTACAGATGACTATTCTGATTGTACAGATCGTGGTTGGATTGATGAGCAGGCTGTTGTAAATTGTGTAGTTAATGGCTTCACTCCAGCTAACTTCAGTATATCAAGAGATAGAACAGTTAAACAGGATTGTGGCGATTTTGCTCGATTTTCACAGTTAGGTTCAGCAGTTGTTATTGCTGAACTTAAGAGCAAAGCAGGCAGAAGTCTTGGATACAGACTATTAAGCTGTGCAAATAATATCTTAGTTAATGTGAAAACTGAGGATATTTTACAGAAAGAAGCTTCATTTGGTGATGAGCATTTCTTACAGAATGGTATTGTAAGAAATAAGACAGTAAACTGTTACCCATTAAAGCCTTATCCAGTTATTACAGTAAGCAATAAATCAAACCAGTCTAAGACACAGCAGACGAAGCCAGTTGTTGAAAGACCGAAAGAGTCAAAGAAACAGAACTTTACACCAGAGCAGTTAAATGAAATTGCATTGTGTGAGAAGAATGGAATTAATCCAAGACTTATTAAAAACTCTAAGTTAAGTCCTAGTCAGATGAGGGTTCTTTGGGTTTCTAAGTCAAAGGGTGCTTTATCCGAGAAATTTTCCAATCCACAGCTTTCAGTTGATGCTATGAAGTTCTATGCAGATAGACTTTTTGATAAAAAGACAGCAGATGAATGTGCAGATATGCTTAAACATACAGAGTTGAGCGTACCAGAGCTTACAGAGTTATATGCTTGTATTTGTCAAGGATTGCCTTATGAGAGTTATATTGGCTTATCTGCTACAGATATTCAGGTAAAGCGAGACCAAGAATCAGTAGAATACTGGGGTACTTCTAGTAAGTTCGATGTAGACTATTACGAAAAGGCTATGAACGTGGCAAGAAAGATTAAGGGATATTGATATGGATGATGCATATTTAGTAGCTAAATTGAATATGCAAAATTGCTCAGGGGTAGTTATCAAAGATGGAGTTTTGTATTCTTGTGATACTACCCCTAAATTTTTGAACATTCCTAAAGGTATTGTAGAATTATATAAGGGTTGTTTATCAGGGCAAGATAATTTAGTTTCAGTTACAATTCCAGATACAGTATCTAAAGTAGGTTCTTCTTGTCTAGCAAATTGCCCTAATTTGTTAGCAATAAGGTGCAAAGGAAATATTAGTCGATTTAAAGAGATATTGAGGTCTGGAAATAAAGGGGAGGTTATAGATGTACATACTTTTAGAAAGAGTTAATGATAAGTATAGAATTTTAGATACTGAGGATAACTCTAGGGATATTTATACAGCTGATGAATTAAGAAGTCTTTATATAAATTATGAGGATACAGTTATTTATGGTTTAAGTTATTTAAACTTAACAGCAGGGGTAGCAATCAATACGGTTATGAGACTATATGATGCAGATAATATAGCTCATGATTTTGATGGATATACATTAACAGATGCTTGTAATGATTATGATACATTAAGGTATCAAATATTAGATGTATATAATGAGCCAGAAGTAATGAATGATATTGGTCTGTTCGAGTTGATGTTTGCATTCTTAAGAAGTGTAAATAAGAACTTATATGATGAACGATTATTACAGAGTACGAATTACAAGTATTCAGTGTTTTCATCAGGTGCTGATTTTTATATCATTAAGGACAAAGATGGAGAAACATATAAGTGCGATGCTTTTACTGCACCTTATATGTATTTTGTAGAAGGAAAGGCTATTCAAGGCTTAACCCTGACTACAGATTGCACTTATGTGAATGATTTTATATACAGTATTAAGTCAGAGTATATGAAGTATTTTAGTTGTACACGCAGTAATCAGTTTAAGCCAGTAGCAGGTTATGTGACAAGAGATAAAGATAGTGTAGTTTCAGATGCGAGAAGTATAATGAAAGACTTTGGAGGTTATGATTCCTTTAATGTAGGCTATCATTTTCCAATAGTTAATGTTTTCAAATATACAAGAGCTTTACCAGACCAAAAGTGCCTTGACTATAGGTATCAGTTAACCAGAGAAACTATAGTTGATGTAGGTAAGACGAAAATCACGGCAGCTTCAGGGGTAGTTTATGATAATTTGATGGTTGTTGCAGAAACTTATAAGGCTTTAAATTTTTGTAATGAGTCTTTAGGTGAAAAGTTATTAGAGAACTTAAGTGTATACGAAACTAAGTGTAAGATATTTAATAGACAATTTGATTTAGCTAATTTGCTAAGACAAACAAAGAAATTCTGTAATGGTCAGTGTTACCAAGTAGATGGGTACAAAGTGAACAGTAGGCAGACTCGTGACTTCACTTTTGTAACTCCAGTAGGCAGTATTGTTATAACTACTGAGAACAATGTAAATGATAAGGTATACGGAAATATTTTTACAACAAGAATTACAAATACAGGTTCGGCATATTTTAATTTTATGGCTCAGAAAGTACAGTTAATGACTGGAGAAGAGAGCAACAGATATGGCAGTCTATATAATGAAGACCTTGATGATTGTTTGAAATATGCCGATAGGGAGTGCATATCTTATTTTGACAACAATATATATCCTTTATGCTTTTCAGATATAACTTATGAAGAAGGTGATATACTTATTAATGTAGCTTGTCTTGTGTGTGGAGCAGGAAAGAAAACACATCATAGTATGTCAATTTTTAAAGTTCCTTTGATTTTTACAGGTTGTAGAAATGAGAGATATTCTGATGGTTGGATATTTAGGACTTTATTTCAGACAATGTATATGCCTTTAGAAGTTGTTGAGAATTTGTACGGTTATGTGGATAGCTCAACATTAGTGGGGTACTACTCTACAAGCCGTAAACCAGAGAGAAAGATTATGGAGTCAGTATTAGGTTGTGCTGATAGGTATTTGAGTAAGTTGTATGAAAATTAAATCTGTACATATTTCATCATAAGGAGGTTAAATTATGTGTGGATCTATTACGAGTAGTGGCACTACTTATTATATTGATAGTGTAAATAAGACATTTTGTGGTGGCAAATTTAAGAACCCAGTAATCTTTACAAGTGCTAATATTATTATTGGCAATAAAGGAATTATTACTTTAGAAGATGGAAGGATTGTAAGAACAAGTGTAGTATTGAGATATTTCTAGTTGGTGAGTGTAATTGATATTTAGAAAGAAATTAAATAAGAAGGAGCAAAAGCGTTTAGAACGTATTAAGAGTAAAGAGTCTACCTTGAAATCATTAAAGCAGACCTTTACTTATTTAAATGAGCAGAAAGACTCATTAGGAAGTTTACAAGATTTATCCTCTGAGGAGTATGAATTTGAGTCTAAATTTATAGATGAAAAAATCGATTCAGTCGCAAAACGTATTGAGTTGTGTAAACAGGAATTAAATCTATTGAAAAGAGAGGAAAGTAGTGGATGTTAGTAGCAAAGGCAATTTTAACATTAATAGGGGTAGCTGTCGTAAATATGCTCGCAGTTAGCATATTAGATGGCTTGAATTTGCTAACATTGCCTGTAGTTGTAATGTTAGTAATTGAAATCTGTGGTGTATTAGGTTTCCTACTATATACAAGGATATTAAATCCATTAGAGAAGTTATACATAGCATTGAATGTTATTGATTTCGATAAAGATGTTATTGACTTTTCTAAATTGGATAGTCTTGACTGTAATGGTAGTATAAAGGAAATGCAGTCTATCACAAATAAGTTTAAATATCTATTGGATATTATTACAGAACGAATTAATCGTGTTAATAGCGAGTCATATAAGTCTGAGCACGATGGTTTAACAAATTGTTATAATAGAGTTCATCTTGAAAATATGAAGAATATGTATGAATGCTCAAAGTCAGTTACAATTATCTTTATAGATGTAAATAATTTAAAGAGAATGAATGATGAGTTTGGACACGAAGCTGGTGATGCACTATTAAAGTCAGCAGCATTTAAGCTTGGTTTCTGGAATAACTATGGGGATGTTTACAGAATGGGTGGAGATGAGTTTATGATTGTAGTCCTTAATAAAAATGTGGATTATATGAATAAACTTGTTAATCAGTGGTATCCTACTGTAGGTCAGTTAAATCGGGATACAGATGGATTCAAGTGTGTATTATCCTATGGGGTAGCACATGGACAGCAAGGCTGTAATTTTGATGCTTTACAGAAGCAGGCTGATGATAAAATGTATGATATGAAAGTAGCTCTTAAGAAGAAGTTTGGAGAGCCTTTGAGGTAGTTATATGCAAGTTCTAGTTTTTACAATAAATGATAATTATTATGGTTTAGATACCAAGTATGTAGATGAAATTATATTAAGACAGGGATTAACGCAAGCACCAAGTACAAGCGAATGTGTAGCAGGTCTTACTTATGTAAGGGAGTCTTGTTATACCTGTATTGATTTATGTAATGTATTGTTTAAGCAGAGGTCTAAATGGTCAAAGACACAGAAATTTTTACTCACATCTTACGACAATAAGTTAATATCTTATATTGTAGATGAAGTTGTAGGTGTTTTCAGTATCAGTACAAACGATATAAAATCAAGCAATGTATTTGGGGTAGATATTTCCTTGTTAGATGGTTTCATTTTCAAGGATAATACAATAATTACTTTATTAGATTTATATGGTATCAATCAAGCATCAAGTTGTTAATAACTTGGTGCTTTTTTATATAATTTGCAAGGAACTTTTTTGTAAATTTTATATAATTATTTTTGATATAATTCTAATATAATTAGTATTGATTGTGGAGGTTAAAAATGAGTCAGTTAGTGTTTCAGAATGATAAATTCTTATCAAAGAAAGATATTAAAGTTGGTCATGTTTATA